>Ga0209207_1000013_pt1 | contig 279333 bp, 239 predicted proteins | sample SaghotsprinmetaG_FD_184140 | JGI IMG/M metagenome (GOLD analysis project Ga0209207, IMG submission 184140) | Hot spring microbial communities from South Africa to study Microbial Dark Matter (Phase II) - Sagole hot spring metaG (SPAdes) (version 3) | ecosystem: Environmental > Aquatic >... | reverse complement strand
GGCACAGAATCAATATTACGGTACTGGTCGTCGTAAGACCTCTACAGCACGTGTATTCCTGAAAGCGGGCGCTGGTAACATCGTTATCAACCAACGCACTATCACTGAATACTTCGGTCGTGAAACTGCTCGTATGGTTGTGATGCAACCATTAGAGTTAGTTGAAATGGTTGGCAAGTTTGACATGTACATCACTGTAAAAGGTGGTGGTATTTCTGGTCAGGCCGGTGCTATCCGTCACGGTATCACCCGTGCATTAATGGAGTTCGACGAAACTCTGCGTCCAGCACTGCGTAAAGCCGGTTTCGTAACCCGCGACGCGCGTCAGGTTGAACGTAAGAAAGTCGGTCTGCATAAAGCCCGTAAACGTCCACAGTACTCAAAACGTTAATTCGTTTTTACTGTTGCAAAAAACCCGGCCTGTGCCGGGTTTTTTTATGGGTTGTTGCCAGGAGCCTGGTCAGAATGGCTGTGAGTAGCGGCCTAAGCCATAGGATTCAGCGGCTTTACTGCTGCTGGTTCTTTTCTGGTGCCGCTTGTTCATTGTGAAAAACATCGGCCGCATCTGATTGATTTTCCACCAAAGTCTTTCGTCCTTTTTTACAAGCTGCTGCTATAGTTTGCAGTTATGCCAGAGTCAATGGGGGAGGGGCAGCGTTACTTTTTTGTAAAAATGCCGATGGCGTTTACGAACCTTGTGCCGGATCAAACAAAAGCGAAAAAAATAGTTCTGGTGGAGCCAAGAGATTCAGCCTAAATCCTTGTATCAGGCAGGGCTTTTCATTATGATCCGCCGTATTTTTCAACTTATAATAATCGCTGAAATTCAGCCGCTTAAATCGTGCAAAATTTAAGCGTTAACGTGGAGATGAGTGGATGAGCAATGCGCCAGTCGATCATGGTCGCCGTCGCTTCCTCACTATCGCAACCTCAGTGGTAGGTGGCGTTGGTGCAGTTGGAGCAGCCGTTCCCTTTATTGCGTCCTGGAACCCGAGTGAAAAAGCCAAACAAGCTGGTGCTGCTGTTACAGCAAACATCGGCAAACTCGAGCCAGGTCAGTTAATTCGGGTGGAATGGCGCGGTAAACCGGTTTGGGTTGTAAAACGTACACCGGAAATGCTGGAAACCTTAACCAAGGTTGAAGGCCAGTTAAGAGACCCTGCTTCAGAAGATGAACAACAACCGGCTTATGCCAAAAACCAGCATCGCTCGAAAAAACCTGAAATTTTTGTCGCTGTTGGTATCTGTACCCACTTAGGTTGTTCTCCAACTTATAAAATGAGTGACTTCGACGCTCATGTTGAAGGTATCGCATCTGGTTTCTTCTGTCCTTGCCATGGTTCAACCTATGATATGGCGGGTCGGGTGTTCTCCGGTGTTCCGGCACCAAAAAACCTGATGATCCCACCATATATGTTCACTGATGACACTACACTGCTCATCGGTGCTGACGAGGGGACTGCCTGATGTTTAAAAATTTCATGAACTGGATCGAATACCGTATGCCATTTATGGAGAAAATGAATCTCCATGTGATGCAGTATCCGGCGCCAAAAAACTTTAACTTCTGGTACTTCTTTGGCTCACTGGCCATGTTAGTGCTGGTGAATCAGATCCTGACCGGTATCTGGTTAACAATGAACTTCGAACCTTCAGCTGAACGTGCTTTTGCTTCAGTTGAATACATTATGCGTGACGTCGACTACGGTTGGCTGTTGCGTTATATGCACTCCACTGGTGCTTCGGCATTCTTTGTGGTGGTTTACCTGCACATGCTGCGTGGCATGATGTACGGCTCTTATCAGAAACCACGGGAACTGCTGTGGATCTTCGGTATGCTGATTTTCCTGGTGTTAATGGCTGAAGCCTTTATGGGTTATTTGCTGCCATGGGGTCAGATGTCGTTCTGGGGTGCTCAGGTAATTATCTCTATCTTCGGTGTTATTCCTGGGATCGGTGATGATTTAACGCTGTGGATCCGTGGTGACTACGTGATTTCAGGTGCAACCTTAAACCGTTTCTTTGCGCTGCATGTAATCGCTTTACCATTGGTGTTAGTAATTCTGGTATTCCTGCACATTATTGCGCTGCATGAAGTGGGTTCAAACAACCCTGATGGTATCGATGTAAAACGTCCAAATGACGGCACTAAAATCGATAACAACGTGTCAGACAAGTTTACTTTCCACGAATATTTCACCAAAGGTGGCAAAAAAATCATCGTTGACGCTATTCCTTTCCACCCGTATTACACGGTGAAGGATATCGTTGGTGTGGTGGGTTTCCTGCTGGTGTTCTGTGCTGTGATTTTCTTTGCTCCTGAAGGTGGTGGTTATTTCTTGGAAGCTCCGAACTTTGAACCGGCAAACCCGATGAAAACACCGGATCACATAGCTCCTGTGTGGTACTTCACACCTTTCTACGCCATCCTGCGTGCAGTTCCTGATCAGCTGTTTGGTGCCATTTTTATGTTCCTGGCCATTATCTTCCTGGCGCTGTTGCCATGGTTAGATCGTTGCCCTGTGCGTTCAGTGCGCTACCGCAGCAATCTGCACAAATGGAACCTGGTGAATTTCTGCGTTAGTTTCGTCGTGTTAGGTGTGTTAGGTGTACTGCCTGCTACACCAACTTATACGCTGATTGCACAAATCGCTTCGTTTACTTATTTTGCGTTCTTCGGTTTGCTGTGGTTATACAGTAAAAACGAAAAAACCAAGCCACTGCCTGTGAGGTTATCATAATGCTGAAACAGTTATTGTCAGTACTGGCACTGGTTGCATCATCTGCTGCGTTTGCAGCAGGTGGTCCTGCTGTTCACCTGGACAAAGCGCCTATTGACCTGCATGACAAAGAGTCGCTGCAACGTGGTGCCAAGATGTTCCAGAACTACTGTCTGGGTTGTCACCAGATGGAGTATCAGCGTTACTCACGTACTTTCCGCGATCTGGGTATTCCGGATGAAGTAGGTATGCAGGAGCTGGCTTTTACCGCAAATAAAGTAGGTGACTACATTAAAAACGCAGCGCCAAAGGCTGATCTGGCCAAATGGTTTGGTGCGCCACCACCGGATTTAACCAACGTTGCCCGGGTTCGTGGTCCGGACTGGCTGTACACTTATTTACGTTCGTTTTATGCCGATCCAACACGTCCATTTGGTGTAAACAATGACGTGTTCCCGCTGGTGGGTATGCCTCATGTGCTGCAAGAGTTGCAGGGTGTGCCTTATAAAAAGCATGAAACCCGTCTGGTGGATGGTGTATCTAAAGATGTTTACGTTGGTATTGTCACCGACGGTACAGGTGAGCTGAGCACAGAAGAATACGACCGTGCAGTGGCCGATCTGGTGAACTATCTGGAATACACCGGTGAACCTTCCAAACTGGAATCTCATAGCCTCGGTATTAAAGTGATGATCTTCCTACTGATTTTCTTCGTGCTGGCGTTCTTGCTGAAGAAAGAGTACTGGAAAGACGTTCACTGAGTCAGTCAAGCTGACAAATAAGGGGCCTGGTGGCCCCTTTGCCGTTTTAAATTTACCGGAGGAATTCATGGCGATACCTGCCAACAGGCGTGCGGCGATGACGTTGTTTGCATCAGCCAACGACATGTACAGCCATCAGGTCAGAATGGTGCTGGCCGAAAAAGGTGTCAGTGCTGACATTTTGCTGGTCAGTCGCGATAACCTGCCGGAAGATGTGTATGAAGTGAATCCTTACGGTTCGCTGCCCACTTTGCTCGATCGCGATTTAGCCTTGTATCAGGCCGATATCATCATGGAATACCTCGATGAACGTTTTCCGCATCCGCCTTTATTACCGGTATACCCGGTGGAGCGCGGTAAAACCCGGCTGATGATGTATCGTATTAAACACGACTGGTACGGTATGGCGGAGAAAATTCTGCAAGACAGCGAAGATGCAGCTGAAGCAAGGCGTGATTTACGGGAAAGCCTGTTATCCATAGCGCCGCTGTTTCAGGAAACCCCTTATTTTATGAGCGAAGAATACAGTCTGCTGGACTGTTATATGTCGGCTTTATTGTGGCGTTTGCCTTTATTGGGCATTGAGTTATCAGGCAACGGTGCCAAAGCATTAAAAAACTACATGAACCGTTTGTTTGAGCGTGATGCTTTCCAGCAGTCGCTGACTGAAGCTGAACGCGAGATCCGCCGTAACAGCCAATATTGAGAATCCAATAGTGATGAAAATGACCCCAAACCGTCCTTATTTACTGCGTGCTTTTTACGAGTGGATAGTGGACAACAATCTGACCCCTTATCTGGTGGTGGATGCCACAGTACCTGGGGTGAAAGTGCCATTACAGCATGTGCAAAATGGCCAGATAGTGCTGAATATCAATCCGTCAGCTGTGGGTAATCTATTGCTTGGCAATGACGCTGTTACTTTTAATGCCCGCTTTGGCGGCAGTCCTTTTGCACTTTATATTCCGCAGCGTGCAGTGCTGGCCATTTATGCCCGCGAAAACGGCGCCGGTACCATGTTTACGCCGGAAGAAGATGAAGACGATATTCTGGCCGAAGAACTGTTGGACGAAGAAGCTGAATTGATCAGTAGCCATACTGATGCACCAGAGCCTGATGATCCGGGCAATAAACCAAAACGCCCTTCTCATTTACGGGTGATTAAATAAGGCAGTGTTCTGCTGTAATAGATAAAAACCGGCTAATGGCCGGTTTCTGCTTTCAGGGGCAGGCTTTATTTACGCTCAGCGGCAATTTGCCAGAAAGCCCGCATTAGGGGTTCATGGAGTCTTTTTGATTGCATACAAATACCCAAATCAAAAGGCTCAAACTGATAATCCAAAGCCACAGTGCGCACCCGCTCCCGCACCGGGCTATGTTGCACCACAGGTTCAGGCACCACAGCCACACCGGTGCCAAGCGCCACCATACTCACCATAGCTTCATGACCTTCTACTTTGGCTACCATATTGGGGCTGAAATTTTCCGCTTTTAACCACTGTTCCAGCCTGCTGCGTGCCGGACCATGCTCGGGCACTATCATCGGAATGTCTTGCCAGCGAGTAGGCGTTTCGTTTAATAAATCATTCACTTTGCACGGCACCACGGGGGCAATCAGCTGCAACGGCAGTTTGGCAATGCTGGTAAACGCCATATTCAGCGGCAAATTGGGCGGATACACCGCCAGTGCGACATCTGCTTCGTCGTTTTTTACCTTGTCCAGCGCCACAGCAGCATCGCCTGTGGTCAGCTGAATTTCTGCCCTTGGGCATAACAGCCGGAATTTATCCAGAATATCGGGCAAATGGCTATAACTTGCGGTCACAGTACAAAACAATCGCAGTTGCCCTTGTAACTCATTGCTGGTTAAAGATAAATCCACCTGAAGCTGATGCCAGTCTTCCAGATACTTTTTCACAAACTGCTGAAAACGTACACCAGCTGGAGTGAGGCGCACCGATCTGTTGTCGCGGCTAAACAGCTGCACGCCTAAATCATCTTCCAGCCGTTGAATAATGCGGGTCAGGGTAGAGGGGCTGACATACAGCTGCTCGCTGGTTTTGCTGAAATTCAGGCTGCTGGCCAGATGCTGAAAAAGTTGGGCGCTGCGAAGGTCCATGCCAAAACCACCTGTATTGCAAAAAGTGAAATATTATATTGAGAATATATCACTTCACGCAATGAGTTGGCTGCATTATTGTGGCTTTATCAAAACGGCACAACAAAGGGTTGTGCTGTTCTGCCACAAAGTGCAGGGGCTCAGGCTCATGTTTGGCAAATAAGCAAATTCAGGTACAAAGATTATGGCTAATTATTTCAACACGCTGAACTTACGCCAGCAGTTAAAGCAGCTGGGCAAATGCCGTTTTATGCAAAAAGAAGAATTTGCCGACGGTTGTAACTTACTCAAAGGTTGGAAAATTGTCATAGTCGGTTGTGGTGCTCAGGGGTTAAACCAGGGTTTAAACATGCGTGACTCTGGCCTGGATATTTCTTATGCCCTGCGTGCTGATGCCATTACACAAAAACGTAAATCTTTTGTGCAGGCCAGTGAAAACGGTTTTGTGGTAGGCACTTACGAAGAGTTAATACCAACGGCAGATTTGGTCTTAAACCTGACGCCGGATAAACAGCACACTTCAGTGGTAAAAGCCGTCATGCCTTTAATGAAGCAAGGTGCGACTCTGGCTTATTCACACGGTTTTAATATCGTCGAAGAAGGCAATCAGATCCGCAAGGACATTACCGTTATTATGGTGGCGCCAAAATGCCCGGGTACTGAAGTGCGGGAAGAATACAAACGTGGTTTTGGTGTACCGACCTTAATTGCGGTGCATCCGGAAAACGATCCAAAAGGCCAGGGTTTGGCGATTGCCAAAGCTTATGCCTCTGCCACAGGTGGCGACCGTGCCGGCGTATTAGAGTCAAGCTTTGTGGCGGAAGTGAAGTCCGATTTGATGGGTGAACAAACCATTTTATGTGGCATGTTACAAACCGGTGCCATTCTGGCCTACGACAAACTGGTGGCTGATGGTTATGACGCCGGTTTTGCCGCCAAGCTGATTCAGTACGGCTGGGAAACTATAACCGAAGCGCTGAAACATGGTGGTATCACCAACATGATGGATCGGCTGTCGAACCCGGCAAAAATTAAAGCTTATGATTTGGCAGAGCAATTAAAAGGCATTTTACAGCCGCTGTTTGCCAAACATATGGACGATATTATTTCCGGCAAGTTTTCTGAAACCATGATGGCCGACTGGGCCAATGACGACAAACAATTGCTGGGCTGGCGTGAAGAAACCCGTCAGAGTGGTTTTGAAAATGCGCCTGTGAGCGCAGAGCATATTAACGAACAGGATTATTTTGACCGTGCCATTTTGTTAGTGGCTATGGTTAAAGCAGGGGTGGAACTGGCCTTTGATACCATGGTGGAAGCCGGTATTGTTGAAGAATCCGCTTATTACGAGTCGCTGCATGAAACGCCGCTCATCGCCAATACCATTGCCCGCAAGCGGTTGTATGAAATGAACGTGGTGATCAGCGACACCGCCGAATACGGCAACTACCTTTTTGCCAATGCCGCTGTACCTATGCTGCGCGAGCTGGTGAACAATATCAGCCCTGAATTGCTGGGCAAAGGGGTAAACCCGGCCAATAACGGCGTGGATAATATCCGGCTGATTGAAGTGAACGAAGCCATTCGTCAGCATCCGGTGGAAATTGTGGGTAAAAAATTACGTGGTTACATGACAGCGATGAAACGCATTGTGGTGAGCCAATAACTGAGTTTTACGTGGACCTTGGTTGTTTGCCCGGCTTTTTGCCGGGCTTTTTTTTGCCTGAATACCAGGCTTAGTTCCATACTGGCTGCAGCTACAACATAAAACACAATGCCTTTTGGCTTTGAGCGACAACACAGTTTTTGACAACAGGAGACAACAATGAAATCTATTGCGCTGGTGGCACACGACGGTAAAAAAGCCGAACTTCTGGCCTGGGTGCAACAGCATGCGGCTTTTTTTCAGCAAAAGCAGCTGTATGCCACCGGCACTACAGGGCAGTTGTTACAGCAACAGCTGCAACTGCCGGTGCATTGCCTGGCCAGTGGTCCTTTAGGCGGTGATCAACAAATAGGCGCATTAATCGCAGAGCAAAAAATCGACTGGCTGGTGTTTTTCTGGGATCCGCTCAGTTCACAACCGCACGACCCTGATGTCAAAGCGCTGATCCGGCTGGCGGTGGTGTGGAATATCCCGGTGGCCTGCAATAGCGCCACCGCAGATTATATTGTCAGTTCCAGCTTGTTCAGTCAGGATTACCAGGCGGCAAAGCCGGATTTTTCTTCACACCTGAACAGATTCAGCCGAAACTGAAAACCGGATCTTATCTCGGGGTTGGAGTGGCAGCGGGCTGATTTTTTGCTTGTTCAATCCGCTCACGGCTGGACGGATGCGAGCTGAAATAACGGGTCCATTGTTCCATGCTGGCGGAGTCCTGTTGCTGGCTGATGGCCTCAATGGCATCGGCAAAAGCACTGCTGTTTTTACCAAGAACCACTAAAGCGCGGGTGGCAAATAAGTCGGCTTCAGATTCCATATCACGGGAAAAAGCGGCCTGCATTAAGCTACTGCCGCTGCCGAGCAATACTTCGCTTAACACTTCCAGATCGCTGAATATCAGTGCCAACAGCATAGTGGTGGCAGTTGATTGTGCCAGCAGCTTTAAACCATGCTGATGTTGCACATGACCTGCTTCATGCAGCAGCACAGCGAGCAGTGCATCGGGTTTATCGGCCAGCAAAGTCACCAGCTCGTCGGTGACGACGATAGTGCCGCCCGGTAAGGCAAAAGCGTTGGCGCCCATGCCTTTGGCCAGCCGGAACTGGATATCGGGTGTAAATATCAGCGGCTCTGGTAACTGCGCTATTGCCAAGAGCCATTGTTGCCTTAATTGTTGTTGCTGCGCCTGTGGCAAAGCCGAATTATCCAACAGGGTGTTATCCAGAATTTGCATAGTCTGCCGGTCTATGGTGAGACTGACGCTCTTTGGCAAATAAGGCACCAAAGCTTTGGCTAAACCCGGTAAACCGCTGCTTGCCAGCCACCATAACAACAAAGGCACCAGCAGCACCGACAAGCCAATCGCCACTTTATGTTGCTCCAGCCGGGTGGCAAGACTGGCTTTTCCATCCAGACTCAGGCGTAAGCTCACATCATCGGGCACAAAATAACTGCCATCGTCAAAGTGCAGCTCAGTGGCAAGGCCCGGTAAATCAAGGCCGGTGCTAAAGTTGCTACCTTGCCATAGCACTTCACCTTCAGAGCTGCGAACAATCAGCTGCTGATGCTGCCGTTGTAACAGCGCGGCGCAGCAATTGCTGCGCCCGGCAAAATAATAGGTGCCGCTGTAACTTTGCATCAGGTTAATGAAAAATCAGCGTCGTACAAGTCGGCGGCATCTTCGGCAAAAGCAGAAGACTCTTTAGCCAGCTTGTCGCGCATCAGCTCAAGTCCAGGTTGTACTGTAACCTCGGTATATTCTGCCAATAACCGGCTCATCCGCACCATGGCCCATGGCAGTGCCAAACCTAAAGTGCAGATAATGGCCAGCATATTGCTCAGCTGCACCGCAAATAAAGTGAGGACTGGTAAATCTGACTTAAAACTAACCAGCTCAGGTAATGTGGTGTTGTTGAATAAATGGTTACGGATCAGCGCTTTATATACAGCGCCAGCCAAAGTCAGTATCACAAAATAACCAAAAAATACCGGTGCCATCAATAAGGGTGAAGGTTCAGCAGTGTTAAACAGTGGGCCAACGGCGGCAATCACACCTACACCCACCAGCAGCAGGCTGATAGCAACAATAACTGCGCCCAGCGTAGCTTTGTAATAAGCCGAAGTTTCGGTCTGCACCTGCAGCTGCTTACCGCCATAACTGATGTTTTGGTACACAAACTGATCAAGCTTTTTAATGGCCCAGGGCATGGCCAGATATAAGGTAAATACCGACACAAAAGGTAATAACAAAAAATAGATAAAAGCGTCGCCATAACTGCCATGAAAACCAAAACGCACATTGCGGTAACTGGTCATGCGCAGGTTAAAACGAATACCTTGCACCATCAGCCAGGGCAGAATAAACAGCAGTGCAAAACTAAAAAGCACCGCCAGAAAAGGCACCACTGTGGTTACAAAAGAAATAGCGATAAAAACCGCAACTGCCAGCAAGCGGCCTTTTAAAATTTGTATTGGGGTAGCGAGGTAACGGAAGTTATGTCCATCCACTTTGGTGTGGCCATAAAAATACTGTTTATTGCGCACCTTAGCCCAGGCGCTGTAGATGCCGAGGGTGACAATGGTCAGCAGCACATTGACTATCCAGATGCCGAAATATTCACCGGCCTGACCGCTAAAACTGACTCTGCTGCGACGTGCCGCTGGTTGCGGCGCAGTTTGAGTGGAGATTGATGTTTCCATAGCACTTTCCTTGTTAATGGTTGTATCCAAAAGTAAAAAATTAGTGTATCCCCGCCACCTTGCTTTTGTCGAGCCTCAGATGTGTTGGCGTGCCTGTTTTTGGCTGATCACGACCGACGATAAAACGACAGCAGTCGCCGGCACAGGCAGCTGTTGCTGTTCATTTTAAGCTCCTGTAGCTGGGGCGGGGGTTAACACCTGGTGGACAGGCCAGCTTTGCATTTCGTAAATCCTTGAAATACAACGCTCGAAAGCGAACTTCAGCTGACTGGCCTGATATAACTCAGTCACAGCTACTTCGCTGGTGAGTAGCAACAAACAGCCTTTGTCGTAACATTCATCCACTAACGCAATAAATCGCCGGGCTTCATTGTCGAGTTTGCTGACAAACACGGTGCTGTGCTCACGCTGATAATTTTCTTCCACCCCATGCAAAATGGCAGTGTCCGACACCTGATGAAACTGCGGAATATCCGCCACTGCAATCAGGCGAAACTGTGCTGCCAGCGCCATATAATCGAGCTGACTGCGTGGCCCTGAGCATAACGCCATAAAATCAAAACCAATAGCGTGCTGGTTGCGCCAGAGTGTTGGGATTTGCCTTTGCAGGACCTCAAGTTGTGAACAAGGTTGCAGCGGCCCAGCTAATTCTGTGGTGATATTTTTCAGCCAGTCCGGGTTTTGCCCTACACCAAAATAACAAAAATCGCTGTGGCCAAGCCTGCGATAATCCAGCCCGTTATCCAGTGCAAGCAGCTGACAATGCTGCTGCAATAAAGCTATGGTGGGTAAAAACCTGCTGCGTTGCAGGCCATTGGCATAAAGTTGCTGCGGTTCACAATTTGAGGTGGTCACCAGCACCACACCCAGCTGAAACAGCTCTTGCCACAAGGTGCCAAGCAACATGGCATCGCCAATGTCGCTGACAAAAAATTCATCAAAACACAAAAGTTGGTATTGATGGGCCCAGCACCCGGCTATCTGCCGCAGCGGATTGGCGCTGCCGCTCAGTGCATGTAATTCCTGATGCACCCGCGCCATAAAGTGGTGGAAATGCAGCCGGATCTTGCGTTTGACCGGCAAATACGCAAAAAAGCTGTCCATCAGCATGGTTTTGCCACGCCCGACCGGGCCATATATATACAAGCCCTTTGTGGGTTGGCCGGCGCGGAGTTGATCGGCCAGCTGCTGCAGCTGTTGCAGGCAGTGCCACTGTATTTGATCAAACTGCAGCTGGCCCTGTTCTACCTGCTGTTGATACTGCTTAAGCATGTTCATCTGTTATGGCCTGAGGGTGCAATGGTGCCAGCCCTGTGTTCTGCATCAGTTTGAAAAAAAGGCCGCTACGATAGCGGCCTTTGCAGGATGCGGCAAGTTGCCGGTGAATAAGAGATCAGCTGTGTGACCAACCTGAGTGCTAGGCGCTGGGGCCTTTGCCGATATAACGCTCCAGCCAGTTCAGCACCTCGCTGTACCAAAATACTGAGTTATTGGGTTTTAAAATCCAGTGGTTTTCATTGGGGAAATACACCAGCCGTGCATCCACACCTTTGCCTTTGAGGACACCATAAACTTCCAGCCCCTGATTTACCGGCACGCGGTAATCCTGCTCGCCGTGGATCACCAGCATGGGCGTTTTAAAGTTTTCGGCGTACATGGCCGGGCTTGCTTTTAATACATTTTCCTTTTTATCCCAGGGCGAACCGGCGTAAGCATGCACCCGGTGAATAGTGCTGTCAGAGGCAAACTGCGCCATCAGATCGTAGACTCCGGCGTGATTCACCAGCGCTTTGTATTTGCTGCTATGGCCGGCAATCCAGCTCACCAGATAACCGCCGTAGCTGCCCCCAGCCGCGGCAATACGGCTTTCATCGATATAACCGCGTGACACCAGGTGATCAATGGCGGCTTCGGAGTCAAAAAATGGTTTAGTGGCATGGTCACCATGAATGGCCTCGGCAAAAGCCTGGCCAAAACTGGTGGAGCCATGGAAGTTCGGCATGATGGTGACATAACCTGCAGCGGCAAATACCTGCGGGTTCCAGCGGTAGTTAAAGTTGTCACCAAAATAACTGTGTGGCCCACCATGCAATAAACTCAGCAGCGGCCAGCGTTTTTTCGGGTCAAAGTTGGGCGGAAACACCACAAACATCTGTATGGCTTTGCCGTCGCTGCCTGCAAAAGACATTTCTTCCACTTTGCCAAACTGGGTGTTTTGCTGTTGCTGATGATTAAACTGACTGATTTGTTTTAAGGTGCGGTTTTTATTGTCCAGATAAAAAATTTCCGGCAGCTGGCTAATGCCATGTTGTACCAGCACAAACTGTTGTGGCCCTGCTACCTGGAACTGCTCATTGCTGGCCTGACGTAACACCTGCTTCACAGCGCCGCCCTGCACCGGAATAGAAAACACCGACTCACGCGCTTTGTCAGCGGCGATAAAATACAACATGGTGCTGTCTTTAGAAAAATACCAGCTGGACGGGGACAAATCGACATTGGCGGCCATAGCGGTGGCTGTTTTACTGGCCAGATTAAAGTTCATCAGTTTGACATTGTCTTCAGTAAAATCCAGCCGGCTTTGTGCGCCATACACCAGAGTTTTACCGTCCGGGCTAAAGACCGGATTGCCGTCACTGGCTTTGTTGGCTTCGGTAATATTGGTAAATTTGCCGCTGCCGTCGGTAGCAAGCAGCAGGATATCGTGGTTCAGCTCGTTGTAGGGCGGGGCACTGGTAATGGTGCTGACAGCAATGGTTTTGCCGTCCGGCGACAGATCAAATTCAGGCGCACCGTTTAAATTCATCAGCTTTTTCCAGCCCGGCGTTAAATGGCGGATTTTGCCACTGTCGACATCTACGGCAAAAAAGTGCGGGTAACTGTCGTCGGTCAGCCAGTGATCCCAAAAGCGGTAGACCCGGTTTTCTGTCACTTTGGCACTGACTTTATTGTCTTTTTCCGCTTTTTTGGCGGCCGCTAATTTCTGAAAATCCCCGTCAAAACCGGCCGGCACCTCAGCAACAAACAAAATTTCTTTGCCATCCGGCAGCCAGACCGGGGACGATACTGCCACCGGCAGTTCAGTGATATTTTTGGCTTCACCGCCAAACACCGGCATCACAAAAAGTTGATTCTGCGCATGACCACGTTTTGAGACAAATGCAATACTGCGACCATCCGGGCTCCAGGCGGGCTGAGTGTCGTTATCCGGGTGCTGGGTTAAAGGCGTGGTTTTACCGCCGGGCAGTTCAATCAGCTGCAAATCGGCATTGCCTTTGTCAGATTTTAAGTTGTACCTCGTCAGGCTAAATACAGCGCGGCGGCCATCCGGCGACACTGTTAAACCGGCCGGCCGCGCTACCTGCCAGACAGCTTCGGCACTCAGAGGCTGTGCTTCGGCCAGCGCAAAACCGGAAAAAAGAGCTAACAAACTGATTGAAAAGGCTAATTTCATAAAATTGCTTCCAGTACTGAAGATGGCCCTAAGCATAGGGCATGGCTTGTACAACTGGCAACCAGGCTGTTCAGGGCCGGGGTTTAATCACCAGCCTGCTGCGACGAAGTTTTTGAGAACTGTTCTCGTTTTTGTTTATACTAGCGCTCGTTTAACACGCCGCTGCAGCCATAGGGCAACTGCAGCAGCTGTCAGGTGTTTTCACCAGTCAATTGCAGAAGGAACAACGGATGAAGCGTCAGTTCATGGTGTTATTGTTTTCCAGTGTCGCAGCTTTTGTGCAGGCGGCCGAAGTGAATGTGTATTCAGCGAGACAAGAAGAGCTGATCAAACCTGTGCTGGATAAATTCAGCGCCGACACCGGTATTAAAGTGAACCTGATTACCGGCAAACCTGACGAGCTGATTAGCCGGATGGCCAGCGAAGGCCGCAACAGCCCGGCTGATGTGTTGATCAGCACTGATGTTGGCCGTTTATACCGTGCCCAGACTCAGGGTTTGTTACAGCCGGTGCAGTCTGAGCTGTTAACAAAAGCCATTCCGGCGCATTTACGCGACCCACAGCAACACTGGTTTGGCTTAACCTTGCGCGCCCGCCCGGTGATTTATGTGCCAGGTAAAGTGGATCCGGCCCGCATTAATACCATCGAAGATCTGACCAAAGCTGAATTTAAAGGCCGGATTTGTATCCGCTCCTCCGACAATATTTATAACCAGTCGATGCTGGCGGCGATGATTGCAAGTGTCGGCGAAGCCAAAACGCTGGAATTTGCCAAAGGTTTAGTGGCCAATTTTGCCCAGCCACCAACAGGCGGTGACCGCGACCAGATCAAAGCGGCCGCTGCCGGTGTCTGTGACATTGCCATTGCCAATACTTATTACCTGGCCGGCATGTTTGATGATGCCAAAGACGCAGCAGCTGCCAAAGCAGTCAAAGTGTTATGGCCAAATCAGCAAGACCGGGGGGCCCATATCAATATCTCTGGCGCCGCTGTGGCCAAATATGCGCCGAACAAAGCAGCTGCCCAGCAACTGATTGAATATATGGTAAAACCTGAAGCGCAAAACTGGTACGCCAGCAAAAACCACGAATATCCGGTGCTGGCAGACGTTGCCTGGAGCCCGGTATTGCAGGGTTTTGGTACCTTTAAAGCGGAACAGTTGCCGCTGGTGAAACTGGGTGAGCTGAATGCCAAAGCTTTACAGCTGATGGATCAGGCCGGTTGGAAATAAGCCGGTTGAAAATAACTTGTTGTTTGTTCTGCTGTTATCTTCGGGCTGCCCTTGATGCAATTCACTAAATTGCATTGGCGGCAGCTGCCGTTGTTTGTGGTGGTGGGGCTGCTGCTGATGCCGCTGCTGGTGGTCTTTAGCAGCCTGCTTAGCCCCGATCTGGCGCTGTGGCAACATCTGCTGGCCACTGTACTGCCGGATTATCTGCAAAATTCGTTGTTGCTGGCCGCCGGTGTTGGTGCCGGTGCTTTGTTGCTGGGCACCAGTCTGGCCTGGCTGATTGTGTTTTTCCGTTTCCCAGGCCGCAATCTGCTGCAATGGCTGTTGTTATTGCCGATGGCGATGCCAGCTTACATTATTGCCTACAGCTACACAGGTTTGCTGGATTTTGCAGGGCCAGTGCAAAGCCTGTTGCGGGATATCTTTGGCTGGCGTTATGGCGATTATTATTTTCCGCAGGTGCGCTCTTTAGGCGGCGCTATCTTGTTGTTATCACTGGTGCTTTACCCTTATGTTTATTTGCTGGCACGCAGCGCTTTTGCCAGTCAGTCAGAGCGTTTGGCTGAAGCCAGCTTAAGCCTGGGTTTTACCAGGCGACAGCATTTTTTCCGTGTGACTTTACCTATGGCAAGGCCGGCGCTTATTACCGGCACAGCCCTTGCGATGATGGAAGCTTTTGCCGACTATGGCACAGTGCAATATTTTGGTGTGCCCACTTTAACCACTGGTATTTTCCGCACCTGGTTTGGCATGGGCCAACAACAAGGTGCGGCACAGTTGTCGGCGTTACTTTGCACCTTAGTGCTGGCGCTGATTTATCTGGAACTGGCGTCGCGCCGTCAGCTGCATTTTTATTATACAGGTCAAAGCCATAGTGACATTAAAACCCATCAGGTGCGGGGCATCCGGGGTTATCTGTTGTTACTGCTGGCGCTGCTGCCTTTGCTGCTGGGTTTTGTGATACCTGCGCTGCAGCTGGCTATGCTGGCGGATTGGGCAGCGCTTTTAAGCAAAGATTATCTCAAACTGCTGTGGCACAGCTTTAGTCTGGCTTTTGCCGCTGCCCTGTTGGTGGTGGCGCTTGCAACCTGGCTTTGTTATGGCCTGAGGTTAAACCGGCACTGGCTGGTGCAGCTGCTGATCCGTTTAAGCGCTATGGGTTATGCCATTCCAGGTACTGTGATTGCCATTGGCGTGATGTTGCCGCTGGCTTTTGTGGATAACGAGCTCGATTTATTTGCCGAACAATATTTTGGTGTGCGCACCGGTTTATTGTTTTCCGGCACTGTAGTGGCGTTGTTGCTGGCCTATGCAGTGCGTTTTCTGGCGGTGGCTTTGCAGGGTATTGAAGCAGGGCTTGGGCAAATTAAACCCAGTATGGATCAGGCCGCCCGTTCGCTAGGTCTCACGCCTTTGCAGGTGCTGTGGCGGGTGCATGTGCCTTTATTAAGGCCTGCAGTGTTAACGGCGTTATTGCTGGTATTTGTTGATGTACTGAAAGAGCTGCCGGCCACTTTGTTATTAAGACCTTTTAACTTTAATACGCTGGCGGTGAAAAGTTACGAGCTGGCGTCTGATGAGCGGCTTGCTGATGCTGCGCTGCCGGCGCTGACCATAGTGCTGGTTGGGCTTGGGCCCGTGCTGCTATTGACCAGAGCGCTGGATAAAAAATCTTCTGTGGGGCACTAATGCTGGAACTTCGTCAAATTGCTGTGGCTTATCAGTCTTTTACCGTGGTGAAAGATGTGTCATTTCAGCTGGCACCCGGTGAAATTGGCTGTTTGGTTGGCCCGTCCGGTTCAGGCAAAACTAGTTTATTAAGGGCCATTGCCGGTTTTGAAGCTGTGCGTCAGGGGGAGGTGCTGCTGGATGGTCAACTGGTCAGCAGTTCCACTCAGATGCTGCCCGCTGAAAAACGTCAGATAGGTGTGGTGTTTCAGGATTATGCCCTGTTCCCGCATTTAACAGTGGCGGAAAACATCAGTTTTGGCTTGCACCGGCAGAATAAAGCGCAGCAGCAGGCTAAGGTGATGCAGTTGTTGCAGCTGGTGGGGCTCGAAGGTATGGGCAACCGTTTTATTCATCAGTTATCCGGTGGCCAGCAGCAGCGGGTGGCGCTGGCCCGTGCTTTGGCGCCTGAGCCAAGGCTGTTATTGCTGGATGAGCCTTTTTCCGGCCTGGATGCCGATTTACGCGATTCACTGGCCAAAGATATCCGCACCATTTTAAATCAGCTGGGCATTACCGCTGTGATGGTGACGCACGATCAACACGAAGCTTTTGCCATGGCCGACTGGATTGGTGTGATGGCACACGGCATGTTGCAGCAGTGGGGCACGCCTTATCAGCTGTACCATCAGCCGGCCAACAGATTTGTTGCCGATTTTATTGGTCAGGGCGATTTACTGACAGGCCGCATGCTGGACTCATCCAGTGTACAAACCTGTTTAGGGGTGTTTCGCCAGGCGGAGCCAACAAAGCTCACGGCCGGAACCACAGTAGATTTGCTGGTGCGCCCCGACGATATTTTGCATGACGATCAAAGTCCGCTGCGTGCCAAAGTGCTCAGCCGGGCATTTCGTGGTGCTCATATGTTGTACCAGCTGGAAGTGGGGGATGGTGAAAAAGTCAGTTGTCTGGCGCCCAGTCACCACCAGCACGCCATAGGTGAATATATTGGCATCAGGCCGGAAATTGACGATTTAGTCTGTTTTGCCAGGGCGTCAATAGGGTAAATCTGCGCTAAACGTTTGTTATTCTTCCAGATAACGCCGGTAAATTTCAGTGCCTTTGTTTTGAATTTGCTGCTGCCACAGCAGTTCTGCCAGCTTTTGGTGTTGTTTATAAAACTTCTGACTGAAAATTAAATACCCTCTGCTGTCGTACAAAGGCGGATATAAAATTTTCAGGCCGCGCAAACTGATTTGTGCCGGGCTCACTTTTAAATCGCCAATCTGACAGAGCCTGGTAATGGTATGGATACGGCCTTTTTCCAGCAGATCCAAATCCATATCGCTGGAGCTGGTGTAGTGCATGGTAAATTTTTGTGGGAATTTGCTTTTTAATGGTGCATAACCCAGGGGCCTGGCCACCACCAGCTGGTCAATACCGCTAAAACCTTCACCTGTCCATTGCCAGGGGGCATCCTGCCGGCTGACCAGACAAGTGTGATGCAAATTAAAAGCCCGTGTTGGGTCTGGTTGGCCATCGCGGTAAGGGAATACGGCAAATTCGGCGCGTTCTGTGCTGTAACTGCCCACCACAGCATCAACGTCCCCTGTGGCCAGCGATGCCAGACAACGTTTCCACGGTAAGCGGATCAGTTTCAGCTCAAGCGCCGGCACTGCCGCCACCAGTTGCTGCACATGTTCAATGGTCGCGCCCGGGTTTTGTTGACGCACTTCAGCGCTATTGCCGTAATAGTAGGGCGCTAACTCTTTGTCTTCAAAACAAAACTGCAGAGGGACTGCGGCCTGAGCCGACCAGGCGACAGTCATACTACACAGCAGCAGGATCCTGCCCATAACCAGTTCCGGGTGAACAAACATGGCCACAGTATAGCGCCGTGTGGCGCAAATTCCCCTAGCTTTTGCTGGCTTTTATCCGGCTTTCTCGGGTTGTAGCAGGCAAAGCCCGGTTGCCCCGGTCAGTGTCCGGCGGCTAATTTAAAAAGGTGCGGATCTGCTCGCCAACACTGGCAATATTCAGCAGCCCATCCAAATGCCCCCACTGACCCGGAATTTCAGTCAGTTGTGCCTGGTTGCCGGCCTGTTGCAGCTGTTGCTGGCTGTTCCTGGACATCTCTGGTGTTAATAACAAATCGCCACTGGCTGGCAAAAACAAGGTTTTGGCACTGATTTTTGCCAGTGCCTGCGGCCAGTTGTCAGACATGCCGACCCGCCATAACTGCGAAGCCCGCACCAGATACAAAATATGATTGGCATCCTGCAACGCGGCGCGCGCCGCTGCGGTTTGGCGCAGCTGTTGCCAGGCCGTTAAATCAGCCCGGATATCCAGATGCGCCTTATGATCAAGGGCTGGCGTCTGGTATTTTTGGTTAAATCCCTCAGGGTTCGAGGCATCCTGGGTGATATACGCCAGTGCGGTAATTAAACCTGCAGTGGGTTGGGCGGCTTTGCCGTAATAATTGCCTTGTTGCCAGTTGGGGTCGGCCTTAATAGGTTCGGCCCAGCGCTCAAGGCGCACCGCACTCCAGCTGTCGATATAAGCTGTGCCTATGGCGGCAATCAAACGCTGCACTTTGTCCGGATAACGGCTGGCCCATTCAATGGCCTGAAAAGATCCCATCGAAGGGCCAATCACCGCATAAAGTGTGTTGATGCCTTTGCTTTCTAAAAAGGCTTTTTGTACTTCGACAAAGTCGGTGATGGTAACTACCGGAAAACTCAGGCCATAAGGCTGGCCCGTGGCCGGGTTGATGCTGGCGGGGCCTGTGGTGATCACATTAGGGTCTTTGACATTGGCGTTGACCAGGGTATCCATACTGACCACATAAAATTTATTGGTGTCGATGGCTTTGCCCGGGCCAATAATGGCATCCCAATAACCAGGGGCTGTGTCTGTACTCTGGTATTTGCCGGCGGCGTGGGAGGTGCCGGAAAAATAATGGGTAATTAAAATAACATTGGATTTATCGGCATTGAGTTGGCCATAAGCTTCCCAGCCTACTTTCACATCCTGAATCGTTTTGCCACTTTGGGTGCGAAACTCTTTTAACATAAATTGTTGTTTTTTCACTAATAACTCGGCCTGTGCCAGGGAGGGCAGCCACAGGGCACAACAACAGGCAATCACAATCAAAAAACGCATCAGCAACTTCCTTCGACTTGGGCTTCAGTTACAAGGTGCAGGGTGCACAGTAAAAGCCGCAACAGTTACATCCACTGAAACAACACAATGGCGAGCACTGTGCCAATGAAAGGCACCAGTACTGTCACCACAGCCACAGGCCAATAAGCGTTATGATGGCTTTCACCACAGATAGCACGGATGGTGGTCACCACATAACCGTTATGCGGCAGAGAATCCAAAGCCCCTGATGAAATGGCTACCACCCGGTGCAGCTGCTCTGCATCCACACCACGCTCTAAATAAGTGGGTGCAATTTCCGGCAGCGCGATCACCTGACCACCTGATGCTGAACCTGTGACACCTGCTATCACACTCACCGCCACCGCAGCACCCAGCAGCTCAGGCCCAGGCAGCGCCACTACGGCATGCACGATTTGGTCAAAAGCCGGTGTTAATTTGGCCACACTGCCAAACCCCACCACAGCCGCTGTGTTACCAATGGCCAATAAAGCGCCGGTGACACCGTCGTTTAAGGCTTTATCCAGATTTTGCACAAAACGGCGGTTTAGTAAGTAAAGACAAAGCACACCTGCGGCCAGCGCCACAATCAGCGCCGCCTGTTGCAGACTGTGGTGCAGCAGATTCGACAACAGCAGCACCACAATCAGCGGAATAATGCCCAGTAGCGGGTGTGGCAAAGCCCGTTCGCCGACTACAGGGTCGCTGTCGCGGCCAATAAAATGTTCACCCTGATCAACAGCTTTATTGATCATTTTTTTCAGCAGCGCATAACCCAAAGCCGCCATAAAAATCGCCACCACCACACTGACTTCCCAGCCGGCATAAGGGGAGGTTTTTAAATATTGAATCGGGATCCAGTTTTGAATTTCCGGTGAGCCGGCTGAGGTCATGGTAAAAGTGACAGAGCCCAGCCCCAAAGCTGCCGGAATAAAACGCCTCGGAAGATTGGCATCTTTAAATAAACTCACCGCCATAGGGTAAGCGGAAAATGCCACCACAAACACACTGACACCACCGTAAGTCAGCACAGCGCAGGCCAAAACCACAGCGGCCACCGCATGGCTTTTGCCCAGTTTGTTGATAATGGCCAGCGCCACAGCATCGGCCGCGCCTGTGTGCTCCATTAATTTGCCAAACAAAGAGCCCAATAAAAACATTAAAAACCAGCTGCTGACAAAAGATGCAAAACCATTCATATAACCGTGCACAAAGTCGGTCTGGCCGGCAATTTGCCAGAATGGAATACCGTTGGTAACAGCCACCAAGAGCGCACACAAAGGCGCCAGAATAAATAGGTTCACCCCACGCATGGTGAGTACTATCAGCAGTAGCAAGCCGGTCAGCAAGCCCAGGAGACTCAGCATAAACAAATCCTTATCGGTTTTTTTTGCAGTCTGATCTATCCGTTAGCACATCTCTATAGTACTAAGGTACAGATTAACATTTGGTCAAATCGGCCTAGAGTAGAAAAAACTAAAACACCAATAACCGATTGATCAGCAGGAGAAGCCCGATGGCTCATAACAATAAAACAACCCGTCTTTTCCAACCCGATATGCTGGCGCTGGCCGTCAGTACTGTCTTATTTGGTGCTGTATTACCCGCCACAGCACAACAACAAAACAATGATGCTGCAGCCAAAAAAGAAGACGCAGCGCTAGAGGTGATTCAGGTCACTGCACGGCGTACTGCAGAAAACCTGCAGTCGGTGCCGGTCGCTGTAACTTCTATTGGTGCTGAAGATTTAAAACAACGGGGTATCGAAAACATCACCACAGTGCAGCAATATTCACCCAACACCACAATGCAGGTGTCGCGTGGTACCAACAGCACTTTAACGGCTTATATCCGCGGTATTGGCCAGCAGGACCCACTCTGGGGTTTTGAACCAGGTGTGGGTATTTATATTGATGACGTGTATATGGCGCGGCCACAGGGTGCGGCTTTAGATATTTATGATGTGGAGCGGATCGAAGTATTACGCGGCCCACAAGGCACTTTATATGGCCGCAATACCATAGGTGGCGCGGTAAAATACGTGACCAAAGCGCTGTCGGGTGACAACGAATTTGCTGTGCGCGGCACCCTCGGCAACTATGGCCAGAAAGATGTCAAACTGTCGGGGCAAACTGCTTTAACCGACAAGTTATTTATTGGTGCAGCCGGTGCCGTGTTAAGCCGTGACGGTTTTGGTACTTACCTGAACACCGGTGATGAAAACTACAACAAAGACATCACTACAGGCCGCTTAAGCCTGCAATATCAGGCCACTGACAACTTACGTTTTAGTTTTGCCGCTGATGAAACTCAGGATGACTCCAACAGCAAAGGCGGCCATCGTTTAACCCCCAGCCTGCTGACCAAAGAAACACCACCGGCAAATGTGTACGACTCGAACACCAGCATGCCGGTCGACAACTCGGTCGAAACCAGCGGTCAGTCGTTGACTATGGCCTGGGATGTCAATGACGACTGGACCATCAAAGCAGTGTCAGCGCGCCGTGAAGGCGTGACCGACACCAATATCGACTTTGACTCTACCCGTTTGCCGTCTTTGGATGTACCGGCTTTTTATGAAGATGAACAAACTTCACACGAGCTGCAGTTTTTATATAACAGCAGCAAGCTGAAGTTTGCCTCAGGTCTGTATAAATTTGACGGTGAAGCCTGTGGTGCTTTTGGCACTGTGATTGTGGCAGGCGCAGGTGTGACTGTGGAAAACGGTGGTTGTGTGGATACCGATTCAATGGCCGCTTATGCCCAGGGCACCTATCAGTATGACGAAAAATGGTCATTCACCTTAGGTGGCCGTTATACCGAAGATGACAAAGACGCCCGGGTGTACCGTTATATGTATCTGGGGTACAAACTGCCGCGCGTTCCTGCTGCTGCCAAACCACTGCAGGTACAAACCGACTTTGAGAAAAGCGCCAGCTTTAACCATTTTTCACCCCGTGTTGGTTTTGAATATCAGGCCAATGACGACCTGATGGTCTACGGCAGCTACACCGACGGTTTTAAATCCGGTGGTTTTGATATGCGCGCTGTGAAGTCACTGAACCCAAGTGCCGACGAGCCTTATCAGCCGGAAACTGTGGATACCTTTGAGCTGGGGATTAAAAGTGAGTGGCTGGAGCGCCGCCTGCGTTTAAATGCCGCGGTATTTGCTGCTGCTTATGATGATATGCAGGTGACAGTACAAAGGGCTGTTGGCAATAACGTGGCCTCTCAGGTATTAAACGCCGCCAGTGCCGATATTAACGGTATTGAACTGGAAGCCACTGCTGTTGCCACTGATGCACTGCAATTTAATCTGATTGTGGGTTACACCGACGCCAAATTTAATGAAGTTATTTTTTATGACGCGGCCAGTAAAACCAGCACCGACGTGTCAAATCTGTGGTCTTTTGCCAACACACCAGAGCTGACCGCAACTTTAGGCACAAAATATACGGTAGCTATGATGGGGGGCGAGCTGGTGCTCAACGCCAATCTGGCGCATCGCAGTGAAACACAGATTTTTGAACTGCCTTCAGTGCTGGACAGCGGCGGTTATACCCTGCTAAATGCTGGTGCCACCTGGTATTCACCAGATGGTCATTGGGATGTGTCGTTGCAGGGCCGTAACTTAGGTAATAAACAGGTGCGTATTGCCGGTTATAACTTCCCGCTGCTGGCCGGGGAACAAACCATTACCGCTTATTACAACGACCCAAGAACAGCCAGTCTGAGCGTCGGTTATCGGTTCTGATGCGAAAAGATGTTGCCGGGGCTTTTGCCCCGGTTCATCATCAGCTTCTGCTTGTGTTAACAACGGTTTTGTATGATTGCCATTATTGCTGATGACCACCCGTTATTTCGTGTTGCATTGTCGCAGGCGCTGCAGGCTATTTTAGGCCCGCAGGCTGAGCTTTTTCAGGCGCACAGTATGGCGCAGCTGTGGCCTTTGCTTCGATCTTACCCCGATACCCAACTGATTTTATTGGATTTAAAACTACCAGACGCCGAAGGTTTTGCCGCTCTAACTGCACTTCGTACCGAATATCCCGATATCAGTGTGTTGATGGTGTCGGCCATTGAAGACCCCGCTGTGATTAAACAGGCGCTGCAACTGGGCGCTGCCGCTTATTTACCTAAATCTGCGCCTTTGGAAGTATTGTCAGAAGCCGTGAGCGCTGTGCTGGCAGGTGAGCGCTGGTTACCGGTTGAACTCGCTACATCGGTTTCGCAAGCTGCTGATTTAATTGACCAACAATTTGCCAGCGCGCTGGAGCAACTGACACCGCAGCAATTTAGGGTGTTAAAAATGATTGCCGATGGCCTGCTGAACAAACAAATTGCCTATGAAATGAATGTGCAGGAAACCACTGTCAAACAACATGTTTCGGCCATTTTGCGCAAATTGGACGTGAATAACCGCACCTTGGCTGGCATTATGTTTGAAAAACTCAAACTGCCGGATAATCTCTGAGCCTGCTGCTTGCGGGCATTTTGGTGGCATTGTTTTGCCGGTAATAAAAAGTACTCGCCAACGGCATTTGAGCTGATATGCTGATGAAATCAGTTTCAGGCAGCAGATAAGGGTTAAAGCCTGGCTATTTAACCCCGGATTGCAGGTAGTACCGCCCCATGAGCAACTTTCCACTGTTATCATCACAAAGCAGCACGGCGCCCTGGCTTGACTGGCTCAGACAGGACCGCTGGCTGGCGAAGAGCTGCCTGCAGCTGTTATTGCTGTTGTTGTGGTTATTGGTGTGGCAGCTTGGCCGGCTGGTGGAATATACCGAACACGCCAGTGTCTGGTTTCCGGCTTCAGGCTTAAGTTTTGCTGCTTTGTTGCTATTTGGTCTGGCCGCTGTGCCTGCGTTAGGTGTGGGTGCTGTGCTGATGACGCTTTGGACAGTGCAGCATTATCAGTTGCCGCTGGATGGCGCCGAAGCTGTACGTGCCGGTATTTTATTTGCCGTGGCACACTTGTTACCTTATGGTTTGGGTGCCTGGCTGCTGCGGGTCTTGCTGCAGCAGGGGCAACGCCATCTGCCCAAACTCATTATTATGTTCCTGCTGATTGCGGCGTTGAGTTCTTTAGCAGCAGCTGCGGCTGTGATCACACAATTGGTGTGGTGTCAGATGTTGCCGGCCGATGCCGTACTCGGTACCTGGCTGCCGTTCTGGATAGGCGATATGGCCGGTGTGATAGTGCTGGCGCCATTTTTTATTATGTTGCTCAGCATGTTCCACCGTAGTGCAGTGCGCCGTTTGCACGACATGCTGGACTTGCAAAAAATTCAGTGGAGCCGGCCCTTATTTGCCAAATTGCTGCTGAATATGCTGCTGCTTACCTGCGCTATGATGCTGGCGCAATTATTCCACACCGACAACAGTGCTTTTGCCATCTTTTTCCTGGTGATCCCACAAATGTGGCTGGCTTGCACCGAGAGTGCCAGGCTGAATGTGCTGAATCTGGCCCTTTGTAGCTTTTTAATTGCCTTTTGGGTGCATGTGTTTGATTTGTTTGAGTTTGTAATGGTTTATCAGTTTGCCATTAACGTGATAGCGGCCAACACCTTATTTGCCATGGCGCTGCCCACGTTAATTGAAGACAACACCAGGCTGCGCCGTATGGCCTTTACCGACAAAGTGACCCGGGTGGCCAACCGCGAATGGCTGGAACAACAAGCCAGCATTGCGATAGCACGGGCACAAAGGGTGCAGCAGCCGTTGTCGCTGATGGTGTTTGATGTGGACCACTTTAAAAATATCAACGACTTATACGGCCATCAGCTGGGCGATCAGGCGTTGTTATTGGTGTGTCAAACCGCACAACAGTGTTTAAGGCCGTCTGATTTGCTGGCCCGTTATGGGGGCGACGAGTTTGTGGTGGTGTTGCCCGACACGCCATTGGCGCTTGCCCAGTTGATTGCCGAACGTATTGCCCGGCAATTACGCCAGGCCGCTTTTACCCAGGATCAACAACTCACCGCCAGTTTTGGTGTGACCGAATGGCAAGCCGGTGAAGACTACAGCACTTTATTCCGCCGTGCTGATAAGGCGTTATATCAGGCCAAAGTGCTGGGGCGGGATCAGGTGGCCGTAATGGCAGCTGGGGATTTGGCTTAACTTGCAGTTGGGCTTTTGTTTTCAGCTTGCAGCTGATGGAGCTGTAGCAGCGGGGACTCGCCCCCGCAGGCGAGTCACTTTTTGTGTCGACAAAAAGTGACGGAAAAAACGACCCCGATAAGCCTTCGAAAGCCCGCTAAAAATCAAAAGTTTGAGGCGCCGCCAAAACTCAGCGGCTGCTACCGTCAGCCGCTTCAAACAGTTGGCGTCTTAAAACCTCAAACTTCCGATTTTTATCGGCTTGGCTTAACGGGGAGGAAAAGCATTGGCTTGGTGATTTGGTCTTCTGGTTAGTGTCAAACGCGTTCAAGAGCCACTTGTATTTACCTCACTTTAGCCAGACTAAAACACCACAAACCACTGCTTAAATAGCCAGTGGTTTGCTATGAGTTTTTTTCAGAACAAATTGCGTACTTGAAGTATAAATTTTGTGAGTGCAGTATTTATCGAATTTAGAAAAATAAGTTGAAAAATAGTAACTTAGGCTTTAGCTTAGCGTGATTAGAAATCATAAAAGAAGGCAGGAAAATGTTCGTCTTGCGAGCGTTCCGCCTTCTATTAAATTGTTAGCGGGGAAAGGCGGACAGAAGGCATTGATGCGCATTAGTTGCGCGGTGTTTCCAAAGTCAGTTGGTTATGTTTGCCAAGCATAGCAAGTAACGGTTTCCAAGTTTCCTTAGCTAGTGGCAGTTTGTAGTAAGTTTCCAGCTAGTTACGGTTTGCTGGTGTTGTTGCACAAACGGTTTTCTTGGTAAGTTTGTTGGTTAAATGTGTTGGTAAAACTACCAATGCAAAGGGCGGTAGCGTGGTTTTTTCTTGGTGCTGCCGTACGTTTTTAAATTGCACATTGGGCGTTGTACGTGGGCTAACAAAACCACTTTAGTCGCTCACTGCGTTCGCTGGGACAAAAACACATGGGCTGTCTCGCTTCGCTCGCATTTTAGCCCATGTGTTTTTGCCCCTAAGTGGGGTGTTAGCTACCTTTACGCAGTCCACTTTTTTCAAGGAAAAACATGAATTACGGAACGTCGAAAGTCTTTATCATGATCTTCTGCTCAATCTTCATGCTTATCGGTGGTGTAGCCATAGTCGCAGCCGTTGTTGGGGGTAACTTGTTCTTCCTCGTATGGGGCGCGATGTTTTTCTTCATTCCACTTACCATTATGAGGGGGCGCCTCAAACAGCTATCCACGTTCGAGAAAATGACCTACGAGTGGTATAAGTCAGAATATTCCGAGCATGTTCAAGGAAATAAGGTCTCGTGCTTTTCCTGCGGCAATCCGCGCATTCATGCCCGGGCTCTAATGAACCGAACATTCCACCGCGAGCACTTTTGTACTCAGTGCGGCAAGACTCTTTACTACTCGCCGGAGCAATCATAAATCGGGCGCTAGGTTTTATCAGCGCAGCCACCAAAGCGAAATGAACCCCAAACCAAGGTGCTGCGTAGTGAGCATTCAAAGGTGAGCGCGGGAGGCGCGAACGGACGAATTTCGTCGTTGCCGGTGGTGGTTTGTGCAGCTGTTTGAACCCAGGGGTTATACCTTGCGTGCCGTATCCTCGAATATTCCACATATTGCTGGATATCCCATATTGCGAGATTCTGGCACGCAAGCTTGCCGGGCTGGCATCAGTTCAACTCTGGGAGTGCTTATTTAGTGCAGTGATGGTTGCCAGAGCAGCCACAACAGGTATCACCGCTCAGATATTTCATCAGGTCTTTGCCAAGCCAGCGGCGGCCAGCCAGATCAACAAGGGTGGCGAGCACCCACATGGCGATAAAAAACAGCAAAAAGCCCCACTCTGTCGTCAGTATTGTATCCATTATTTATTCTCCGCTTGGCTGCAATCTTTGTTGTGCTCCGGCCTTTGTGGTGCCGGAGTTATCTTTATAGTCGTCGCCTGCAGCCTAACTGTTACAGCTGGGGTGATATTTTTTTGCTGTGCAGCTGAAATGCCAGGTTTTATCCGGGGGATGCTATATTAATTATTTAAAATCAACACCTTAAGATATTAAGTAACAGCAGGTTTTTTAAAGAGTGCAAAAACTGGCATAGTAGCGCCAGCGCCATGGCATTGGCTTTTTGCTAAAGCAACATGTCTGTCGTAATAGGCCAGTGTGTGTCGGCGCTTTGTATTAGGGCTTGGGCGGTAAGGCCAAGTACACTCTGCACTATGCAGCCTGTAGCAAACCGCTCGCGTATGGTATTGAGTAATAAAGCAAAATCGCCATCTCCTGATAACAATAACACTTCGTCTACTTCCGGTGCCTGAGTCAACAGGTCGATGGTAATGCCAACATCCCAGTCGCCTTTGCTGCTGCCGTCGCTGCGCAAAATATAAGGTTTCAGTTTTACTTCAAAACCAATATGTCTGAGCGCATCCTGAAACTTGCGTTGCTGGTCGTCGTGGCGCTCTATGGCGTAGGCGGTGGCGTATTGAATGTTGTATTGGCTTTGCAGCTGCTGCCAGAACAAACGGTAGTTAAAAGAGCGGCCGTAGACCTCGCGGCAGGTGTAATAAATATTCTGAACGTCGACAAATACGGCAATAGTTTTCAAAAGCTTTACCACTCAACCACCAGGGGCACACCAGACTTATCGGAGCTGGCGGCAAAAATAAAGTAGACCCGATGATAACACGGCAGTACGGCGGATTTTCGGCTTAAAATCTGCTAGAGTGTCGGCAATTTTTGTGTCTGGTGAAAAACCGGCACCCTTCTTCATATCAGGACCATTGTTGTGACCAATAACCAGATTTTACGCCGTTTGCGCTACGCCTTTGATTTTAATGACAACAGCATGATGCGCATTTTTGCGCATGGTGGCCTGGAAACAACCCGTGCTCAGGTCAGTGACTGGCTGAAAAAAGACGAAGATCCGGCTTGTGTGCAAATCAGCGATCTGGAACTGGCGCAGTTTTTAAATGGGTTAATTATTGAAAAACGCGGCCGTAAAGAAGGGCCACAACCAGAGCCTGAGAGCAAACTGAACCACAACATTGTGTTTCGTAAGTTAAAAATTGCTTTGGATTTAAAAGACGACGACATTCTGGCTATTTTGTTATTGGCCGATTTCCGCTTAAGCAAACACGAACTCAGCGCTTTTTTCCGCCGCCCGGATCACCACCATTACCGCGCTTGTCAGGATCAGGTGCTGCGCAATTTTATTAAAGGGGTGCAGTTAAAACTGCGCCAGCACAGCGAAGAATAAAACAGCGAGTTACCAAGGAATAAATAAGCAAAAAGCGGCTATAAAAAGCCGCTTTTTTATTGCTGTTGTTGTGTTTGCGCAATTGCCGGGTGTCGGCAGAGCCTTTTGTATGCCGGACACTGCCGCGCTTGTGTTGCTGCCAACGCCTGCAGCGGTTTGTGGCCTATAACTTATTAAAATAATCCAGATGGGTTTTCAGCGTTAAGGCATAAGGGCGCAGCACCTGCACCCGTTGTTTGACATCAATTTTATCCAGCCCCAGCTCCAGCAGAATTTTTGCCGCCACTAAACCGGTGCGGCCAGAGCCGCCTTTGCAATGAATAGCCACTTTACCGCCCTGACGCAGAATATGGTGCACCAGCGCATTGGCTTGCTCCCAACCTTCTGCAAAAGCCAGACCGGGCGCCTGATCGTCGGCAATAGGGCAGTGAAACCAGGTTAAATCCAGCTCGCGGCATAACGAAGGCAGGTCGGTGATACCCAGCTCCATCATTTCTTCATCGGGCGTCAGGCTAATCAGCACTTTGGCACCGGCGGCTTTGAGTTGTTGTAACGAGGTTTTTAAATCCACCCCTTTGCTGCCGGGGCAGGGCGTAAACATCAAGGCAGCTGTGGCTGTGGTGCCAGGATTGATCACCAGTTCATCAAATGGATGCTGCATAAAAGCTCCTGCGATTGAGAATAAGGGCATAAGGCCGGCGAATACATTCTGTGTTGACTGCAAAGACCGGACTGCCTGTGATTATTTTAACAGCCGCTGTAATAAACGTTTGAGGCTGGCTGCTTTGAGTGGTTTAAGCATAAAGTGAAATCCGGCATTTTGCGCGTCGTCTCTGGTTTGTTGTTGCTGGTCGGCCGAATGGATCACCACAGGCGCCTGCACGGCAAAATGTTGTTGCAGCTGACTGGCCACTTCCACCCCTGTCGCGCCCTGGTCCAGATGATAATCAAATAACAATAAATCCGGCTGAAAACCTTGTTGCAGTGCATTCACAGCGGCAAAAGGCGTGGCCACAGCCATCACTTCACATTGCCAGCTGCGTAAAAGTTCGGTCACTGCGGCCAGAAGTTGTGGTTCGTTATCTAATAATAAAATCTTTTTACCGGCAAAATTGCCCTGTAATTCCGGCAGCACAGAAGCAGCAGGTAACACTTCTGCTGCTTTAGCCAGTGGCACTGTGACGGCAAAACAACTGCCTTTGCCGGGCACCGAAGATAACGACAGCGGGTGATTCAGCAGCTGACTTATACGCTGGCTGATGGCCAAACCTATACCCAAACCTTTTTGGTCGGCTTGGGGCCCTTGCTGAAACTCCTGAAAAATCAGCGGTTGTACTTCTTTTGCGATGCCAGGGCCTGTGTCCCACACCTCAATACGGGCAAAACGCTCGCCTTGCTGGTTTGTGACCCGGCGTACCCCAAGCAGTATTTTGCCCTGAGGGGTGTAACGAATGGCGTTGCTGATAAAGTTCTGGATCACCCTTTTGAGTAAACGGCTGTCGCTCTGTACTGTCAGCGAGCTGACACAACAACGGAACTGCAGGCCTTTTTCCGCCGCCAACACCTGAGCTTCGCGGCCACTTTGTTCCAGCAGCTGCTGTAGCGCCAAAGGTCTGGGTTCGGCGCGCACCACGCCTGAGTCCAGTTTGGTCAGCTCCAGAATACTGGCCAGCAGCTCTTCGGCAGAATTGAGCGAAGCGGCCAGATTTTTACTCAGTTGCTTAATCTCCAGATCCTGTGTTTTTTCGCGGATCAGGCCACAAAACAGCGCAGCGGCATTAAAAGGTTGTAATAAGTCGTGGCTGGCGGCGGCAAAAAAACGGTTTTTGCTGACTGTCTGTTCTTCCAGCTGTTGTTTGGCGTCAGCCAGTTGTTGGTTGAGTTGCTCAAGCTCAGCAGTGCGCTCTGTCACACGCAGCTCCAGCGTATTGTTACTGTGCTCAAGTTCTTGTTGTACTTCAATAAAAGAGCTGACGTCGCTGTAAGTGGTGACAAAACCGCCGCCCGGTAGCGGGTTGCCCTGCATTTCAAACACCCTGCCATCCTGCTGGCGGCGCTGAAATTTATAACTGCTGCCCTGGCGCAGATAATTCAGCCTTTTTTGAATTTCCTGCTCCAGTGATTGTGGATCGGCTTCTGCACCGGTTTCGGCACCTGTTTCGAAAGAGCGGCTGAGCCAACCGCGCTCGGCGTTATAACGAATAAGCTCAGCTACAGGTTTACCTACTTCAACAAAGCCGGTTGGATAGGCAAACATCTCCAGGTAACGCTGGTTCCAGGCAATCAGCCTTAAGTCAGCGTCCACCACACTGATGCCCATACTGATATTGTCGATAGTGGCGCGCAGCAGCGCCTGATTAAATAAATACACCTGGCTGGCTTCGTCGACAAAACGCGCCACAGACTCCAGCGGTAACTGGCTGTTTTTACTGGTGGCATTGAGCAGAAGCCGCATTGAAGCGCCGCCCACCACTGCAGATAAAGTACGCTCCACCCCCTGTTGTAAATTCAGTGGTGCTTTTTGATTAAAGTCGGGGCTGCTGGTTTTTAAATGACGTTGTAAAAGTTGTTTGGCTTCACGTTCACCGGCAAAACGCCGTACCAGCAGATAACAGTCCTGCACTGTGAGTTCAACGTCCTGACTGCTGCGCTCAGGGCTGCCACGACGCAAAAAGCGGCCGCTTTGCAACCATTCACTGAGCCTGGTTGTGCTGAGCTGACTGACCAGCAGCAACATCAGCACATTGACTGACAGGCTTAACAACACCCCCAGACTGATACTGTCAAACTGGCCACCAAAAAGGCCAGAGGGTGCGAGCCACTGAATGTCAAAAGGCCCTTGTTGCAGCCAGTGCCAGTTGACTAAACCGGCCCGGCCAAGCTCTGGCAATAACAAAATATAAGCCCAGATAAAAGCACCACTACTCAAGCCTGCCAGCGCACCCTGACGGTTAATATTGCGACTGGTAAGGCCCAGAATAATAGCCGGTGCTAACTGCGCTATCAGCGCAAATGCCATCAGGCCAAGCTGGGCCAAACCTGTTTCTGTGCCTATCAACAGGTAATACAAATAACCCAGCGTCAGTACTGTCAGCATCGAAGCGCGGCGCAAAGTTACCATTTTAATCAGTGGTTTACCGTCAACAGGTTTTTGTTGCAGCCGGTATAGCAGTGGGGTCAGTAAGTCGTTGCTGATCATAATACCCAGCACCACAGTGGCCACTATCACCATCGAAGTGGCGGCAGAAAAACCACCTAAATAGGCCAGCAGCGCCATATCGGTGCGATTGGCCGACAACGGCAGTTGCAGCACCACTAAATCTATATTGGCTTCTGGCCCCAGCAGCATTAAACCGGCCAGGGCGATGGGCAGGGTAAACAGACTCATCAGCAGCAAATACAGTGGAAACACCCAGCGCGCCAGATGCAGATGTTTTAAATGCTGAATTTCGACAAAACTGACATGAAACTGGCGCGGCAAACATAAGGTAGCAACAAAACCCAAAAGCACATGGATCCAATACACTGATGTGGGCAGCGCTTTTTGTTGCAGACTCTGCACCGCCGGGTGGTTGGCAGCCTGACCAAAAATGCTGCCAATACCGTCATATAAACCCCAGCAGACAAAAACACCTACTGCCAGCAATGCAATCAGTTTCACCAGAGATTCAAAAGCGATGGCGGTCATTAACCCAGGATTCGGTTGATGCGCTTTGGCGCTGCGGCCAATAAACAACATGGCAAAAACGGCCAGCCATAAGCTGACATAAAGGCCGGTGTCCTGATACCAGTGTGGATGTGCCGGCCTTTGCACCAGCGCGTTAATGCTGGTGGACACGGCCTGCAGTTGCAGCGCTATATAAGGGATCACAGCAGTGAGCACTATTAATGTGGTCAGTACTGCTAAAAGGCGCGAATGGCCATAACGGGTGGCAATAAAGTCGGCCACTGAGGTAATTTTGTATCTGCGACAGGCAATGGCAATACGGGCTATCAGGCCAAAACCAAACCAGAACAATAACAAAGAGCCGATATAAGTGGGTGGGATCCACCAGCCATTCACTGCGGCCTGCGCTGTGACCCCATAAAAAGCCCAGGAGGTACAATAAATGGCCAGGGCAAAACTAAACACCCAGGGCGCCAGTTTATGACCGCCGGTAATACGACGGCCGAGCCGGCCGACACTGTACAGCACCAGCAAATACAACAAGGATAAAGCAGCAATGCTGCCAAGCCCGATAGAGCCCTGGCTCAGGATCATAGATGGCGCTTGTGTCATTTAGCGAAGTCTCTGATTGTGCCTGAGTTTTTTGCCATTGTCAGGGGGCTTGCCAATCTGTTGCCCCGACGCTGCTCTGCTGCACTGGCCAGGCTATTGACCCTGGACATCCGGGCTTTAACGGGCTGTCCAGCCACCATCTAACACCAGAGTTTGGGCTGTGATATGCCGTGCCGGCGGCTGGCATAAAAACAGTGCCGTGGCAGCAATTTCATCGACACCAATAAAAGCTTTTTGCGGCATAGGTGCCAGCATAATTTGCTCTATCACCTGCTGCTCACTGAGGTTGTGTTCTTTACACTGCGCCGCTATCTGGCTTTCCACCAAAGGAGTGCGTACATAAGCCGGGCACACTGTATTAATAGTGAAGTTAAAGTCGGCGTTTTCTAAAGCCACCACTTTGCTAAAACCCAACAGCCCGTGTTTAGCCGCTACATAAGCCGATTTAAAAGGGGAGGCCACCAGCGCATGAATAGAACCAATATTCACCACCCGGCCAAAATTACGTTCGCGCATGCCAGGCAGCAGCGCTTTGGTCAGCATGGCCGGGCCTGTTAACATCACCTGCAGCAGTTGTTGCCATTTTTGCTCGGGGAATTCTTCAAGCCGCGCCACATGCTGAATACCGGCATTATTGACCAGAATATCCACAGCACCGGCCTGTGCTGCTGCCTGTTCAATGGATTGCTGGGAGGTTAAATCCAGCAGCAGCGCGTCGGCCTGATACCCCAAAGCGCGCAGTTCGGCCACTTTGGCATCCAGCTGCGCCTGATTTAAATCGGCCAGCATCACCTGATAACCCTGGCGGCCAAATTCTGTTGCCACCGCAAAACCAATACCACCACTGCCACCTGTCACCAGTACTTTCATTTGTTTTCCGCCTTTAGCTACCTGGGGTTGTGCTTTGCGCAACCTTCAAAATTGATACAGCGATGCTAGGGGTTGGGCTTTGTTTGGACAACGGTACTTTAGTGCTAGATGAGTGCTAGATGGGTGCTAGATGAGTGCCAGCTAAATGTTATGTGGGCAGCAGCAAGTGGTACGAACACAAACCGACAGTGCTCTGAGCGCTCAGCAACAGGAAGAGCAATAACCTGGCAAAAAAGCCGCGGTAAAACGCAGCTTGCTACAGCTGTTTTAGTGGCTACTGTTATAAATCCCAGCCGTGCTGATACCTGTTGCCTTGCCAGTCTTCCAGCAATAACCAGAGTTTTTCGCCACCCTGCAGTTTTTCCGGCGTACTGGCATGTACGTGCAGGCCATGCACAGTGCCGTGCAGCACACTGCTGTGGCCCTGGCTTAACTGTTGAAAATCAGGCGCTTTTTTGCTTACCACTAAAAAACCCAAACGGATTTTTTCGACACAACCCATGCACAGTTGCAGGTAATAATCTTTGACCCACTCGCCATGATGTAAATAAGCGCCGTCCTCGGTCAGCGGACTGACAGTCACCTCAAATGGCCCTACTGTTGCTTTGGGCAAAGCAGGCGGAAACACCGGGTTCATCGACTGGTATAAAAACCAAAAAGGTAAAATAAGCACCAGGCCACTGAATTTAAACTTGTTTTTCTGCCAGAAGGTATTTTTTTGCCAAAAGTTATGGCTGCGACGACTCATAAAACGGCCTTATTAAAAGTGGTGGCTGGGGTTTTAGCGGGCGCTGTTGGTGTTGTAAGCCCGGCTGCGGTGTCCTCTGATATGGCAGCGCTGCCGGCACGGCTGGCTCTGACAGTGCGGCTGCCCCAAATCATAAAACCTGTAATCGCCATGCCGCTGACCAGCAAGCCAAACACAAACCAAATCACTTTGGTCCATAAACCACCGATAGTGCCGTAATGCAGCGGGTCGGCTATCGACATTACGGTTTCCAGCGCCGCCATCTGCGCTGGCACCCTGCTGTCGGCAATGTCACCGTTCCATGGGTTCACCCAGACGGTATAAGAATACTGATCATAAAACACCGAATCGCCATAGCCTGAGATGCGGTAATAATCGCGGTTATGCTCCGGCATTTGTACAAAAGCAGGTTTGAGTTCCGGCAAAAACTGCCGGGCCTGTTGCATGGCTTTGGCAAGCGGGATCATGGCGGGCGCTTTGCCTTGGTCGCTGACAGTTGGTACCTGAGCTGTGCTGAGCGGCTCTACTTCGTAATAAAAAGCCACGTCGTTATGCCAGAGTGTGGCTTGCACTAAATACCAGAGGCCGGTCAGGCTCATTAACAATAAAAACCAAATCGACCAGACACCGGCCAGGCGGTGTAAATCGGCTAATAAGGTTTTACGCCCCTGATTCAACCGCAGTTTTGGGTTTAAAAATGCCAGCCAGAATTTTTTGTAAATGACGAGGCCTGTCACTAAAGCACCCAACATCAACAGCGCCATAGCGCTCACCAGGTAATAGCCAACACTGTAACTTTGTTGCCAGGGGAACAATAACCAGCCATGCAAAGCCCGCATAAAACTAATAAAATTAATGCCGGGGTTAATTTCCTGCACCTGCGCTGTATATGGATTCACGTAAGCAATGGCGGACGGCAGTTTGTCGGTAGAAAACACGACGGCAGTGACCAGATAAGGTTCCAGCACCAGCACTGAAGTGACAGCGGCTTTGGGTTCTTGTTGCTGCACTGCCGCCACCAGTTCGGCAATAGGGCGGGCCGGTAAATTGTCCGGGTTAGATGCTCTGGCATTGGGGTTGGTTAGCCAGGTCAGTTCATGGCTGACCACGGCAATAGTACCGGTCAGGCAAACGGCGGTAAAAATCAGCCAGACAGGTAAAGAGCACCAGCCGTGCAATAAAAACCAGAAACGCTGGTTCAGTTTCATCTTCTGTTCTCCGTAAAAACACCCTGTTTTGTCACTGACCACTCAGCTGGACTATTTTTCTGCTTCTGCTTCTGCTTCTGCTTCTGCTTCTGCTTCTGCTTCTGCTTCTGCTTCTGCTTCTGCTTCTGCTTCTGCTTTGCGGGCATAGCTAAATCTGGCAACAGTGCCGCTTCTGCTTTGCGGGCATAGCTAAATCTGGCAACAGTGCCGCTTCTGTCAGGGCTATGGGCGGCACTTTAATGCAAAATAAAACAAAACTCAAACGCATATGAGAGTAATTAGCATTTATATACCTTTGATGGGTAATTATATTGTTATAATTATCAGCTACTTATGTTGTTGAAGAAAAAAACAGGTTCATTTTTGCTAAGAACGCATGTGATAATGATTCTTATTTGTAACATGCCAAGAGTTAAAAAATGCCCAGACTAAACCAAGTTCCGTCGTTGTTTTTATTGTCACCTTTATTATTCAGCAGCCTGGCCGCAGCTGACACCGCAGTGGACAGCAGCGCTGTTGAGCGGATTGAAGTTACAGGTAGCAGGCTGAGTCAGGGTTATCTGGTGGATGAAAACAGCAGTGCCACCAAACTGGATTTAACGCTGAAAGAAACACCCCAGGCCATCAGTATTATCAGCACTGAGCAGCTGAACGACTTTGCCTTGTCCAATATCAATCTGGCTCTGGATCAGGCCACTGGTGTCAATGTTGAGCGGATAGAAACCGACCGTACTTATTACAAAGCCCGTGGTTTTGATATCACTAATTTTCAGGTGGACGGTTTAGGTTTGCCTTTTACCGGTGGTGGTATTGAAGGTGATTTAGACACCGCCATTTACCAGCAAGTCGAAGTGGTGCGTGGCTCTAATGGCTTAATGTCAGGGGTGGGCAATCCGTCGGCCACTGTCAATATGGTGCGCAAAAGACCGGGACGCGACTTTGCTGCCCAGACACAATTCAGTTATGGCTCCTGGCAAGACCAGCGTCTGGACGCTGATGTGCAGGGGGAACTGGGTGAAGGTTTAGCAGCGCGCGCAGTTGCAGTAAAACAGGATAAAAACTCTTATCTGGACCGTTATTCTCACGACAAAACCTTGGGTTATCTGGTGGTGGATGCCGAGCTTAGCGACAGCACCAGCCTGGTGTTTGGCCACAGCGGCCAGCACAGTGAAGGCAAAGGCGGCATGTGGGGCGCATTAAATCTGTATTATGGCAATGGTGCTGCTATTGAATACAGCCGTTCTGCCAGCACTTCGGCCGACTGGTCTTATTGGCAGGTGAAAGATCACCGCTCTTTTGTCGAACTGCAGCACAAACTCAATGACAACTGGGCTTTGATCGGCAGTTATCAGCTGATGCAAATCGAACAGCAGGGTGATTTGTTTTATGTCTATGTCAGTGCTGCCAACGGGGTAGACCCTGTCACAGGCCTGGGGATGACAGGGTATGGCAGTTTTTATGGCAAAGAAGAACAAACCCAGCTGGGGGATTTGTACCTCAAAGGTAAATTTGCCCTGGCTGGCCGGCAGCATGAACTGGTGGCGGGGCTGAATATCAGCGATCGTCATTACACTGATATTTCCTTATATGACTTCAGCACTGGCGCGGGTTTCCCGGCCATGCCAGCCCCGGCTGCCTGGAATGGCAAAACGGCCAAACCTGTGTTTAAAGATGGTCAAAGTGGCAGTGATGTTGATGCCAGACAGCAGTCTTTGTACAGCGTGGTACGCTGGGACTTAGCCGACAGTTTAAAGCTGATCACAGGTACCCGTTGGATCAATGCCGAAGTGACAGGCCTGTCTTATGGTGTTGATCAGGCAACAGAACAGAACAAAGCCGTGCCTTATGTCGGTGCTGTGTACCAGTTAACTCCTCAGATCAGCCTTTATAGCAGCCATACCGCGATTTTCCTGCCGCAAAATGAACGTGATGCCAACCGGCAGTTGCTGGAGCCGGTGCAGGGTAAAACGCTGGAGTTTGGTGTCAAAGCAGATTTGTTTGCCGATAAAGCGTTGTTATCGCTGGCGGTTTTTGACATTAAACAGCAAAACATGGCGGTGTTTGACAAAGATATTGTCGACCCTGTCGCAGGTTTGTTTAAAGCATATAAAACTGCCGAAGAAATCAGTAGCAAAGGGGTTGAGCTGGAGCTGGCCGGTGCAGTGACCGAACAATTGCAGCTGTCGGCGTCGCTGGTGCAGCTGAATATTGACGGTGACAAACTGGTGGAAGCTTATACCCCTAAACGCACTTTCAAACTGTCGGCTTTGTATCAGCTACCACAACTACCGGGCTTGAGGCTGGGTCTGAACTACCGCTGGCAGGACGATATTTCCAGGGTGCAGGGTAAAGTTGCGGCTATTTATGCCAATGCCGGCCAGGACATTGTCACCCGGCAGGACGCTTATGGCCTGCTTGGGTTGATGGCCAGTTATGACATCAACAGCCAGTGGCAAATTCAGCTGAATGCCGACAACCTGACCGACGAAAAATACCTGAACAGTCTGTACTGGGCACAGGCTTATTATGGTGCGCCAGCCAACTACAGGTTAGGTGTTAGTTACCAGTTCTGATCGTTCTTTTTATCACAGCGATCACAGCCACAAGATGCTGTGGTCGCATTCTCTGACTGCGCTATTTTTCAGCAGCTGTTATAAATTCACTGCACTATGTGGCAGTTTTTGTCAAAGTTCGTTGTTTGTTTTGGTGCTTATCGGCAAAAAATGGGCTCTGACCTGCCAAAACTACAGGCCAGCTTTGCCGACGCCAATATCTATGCTAGATTGCGGACAAACGAGAAAAATAGTTCTTGGGTTTCTCTGGCAATCCGGCCGCGAATAAACTGCTGTTACCGACACTTCATGATTATTTTGAGGTTGGTTCTTAAGTTTTCCTGTTGTGCTTGCCTGAAATCTGCATCAACCAATCAGTTCCTGGGGATATTCTGATGTCAGAATCTACCGCTTTAATTACCAACGATGCCGTGGTGCTGGGGTTATTGGCCCTGATCCTCGGTTTTGTGTTTCACACCAGTCACAGCAGCCATCCGGGCTGGCAGAAGTTTTACCGTTATGTGCCTTCTATTCTGTTGTGTTATTTCATTCCGGCGTTATTTAACAGCTTTGGCATTATTGATGGCGAAAAGTCTGAGTTATATAAAATGGCGTCACGCTATTTATTGCCGGTTTGTTTAGTGCTGTTAACTTTAAGTATTGATTTTAAAGCCATTCTTGGTCTTGGCCCTAAGGCGTTGATTCTGTTTTTAACAGGCACAGCAGGTGTGGTGATTGGCGCTCCTATTGCACTCTTTACTGTTGGCCAGTTTTTTCCGGAACAACTGGGGGGTGAGGGGGCCAATGCCGCCTGGCGGGGTATGTCGACTGTTGCAGGCAGCTGGATTGGTGGCAGCGCCAACCAGGCTGCGATGAAAGAAGTGTTTGGTGTCGGTGGTGATATTTTTTCAGTAATGATCACGGTTGACGTGCTGGTGGCCAATATCTGGACAGCTGTGTTGTTATGGATGGCGGCAAATGCAGCCCGGCTGGATAAGGCCAATGGTGCCGACACCACGGCTATTGAACATTTAAAACAGAAAATTGAAAAGTATCAGGCGGAAAACTCCAAGAACCCAACCACCAGCGATTTAATGCGCCTGGTGGCCATAGGTTTTGGCGCTGCCGGTCTGTCTCATTTGTTAGCCAACTGGATCGCCCCCTGGATTGGTGAAAATGCGCCAGAGCTTGCCATGTACAGCTTAACCAGCAGCTTTTTCTGGTTAGTGGTTATCGCTACCACCATTGGTTTATTGTTGTCGCTGACCAGAGTGCGCGAGATGGAAGCAGTGGGCGCTTCTAAAGTGGGTTCGGTGTTTATTTATATTCTGGTGGCCACCATTGGTATGCATATGGATGTGACCGCTGTGATGGATTATCCGGTGATGTTCCTGGTTGGTATTGTCTGGATCAGCATCCACGCAGGTTTGTTATTGCTTGTTGCACGACTCATTAAAGCGCCGGTATTTTTTATGGCGGTGGGCAGCCAGGCCAATATTGGTGGTGCAGCTTCGGCTCCTGTGGTGGCGTCAGCCTTTCACCCATCGCTCGCGCCTGTTGGTGTGTTGCTGGCGGTATTAGGTTATGCGCTGGGCACTTATGGTGCTTATATCGCGGCCATGATGATGCAGGCAGTTTCGCCTTAGTAGTGCCGGGTCTTTGGTTCGCAAAACAAAAAGCCCTGATGTAACATCAGGGCTTTTTTTATCTGTGGCATACCGCAGCTTGCAAGGTACAAATCTGCCAATATGCTGACTCAGGCCGGACAGGCAGCAGTAGACTCGCGCACCAGCAGCTCAGGAATAAACACAGGTTGTTCGGCAGAAATGCCCTGTTGCTGGCCCGGGCGACTTCGGCGGAACAATAACTCGGCCGCCTGCATGGCGATGGTACTGTTGGGCTGATGTGCTGTGGTCAGTGGTGGCCAGGTCTGGCGCGAAAAAGGGCTGTTTTCAAAACCAACAATCGACAGTTGCTGTGGAATTTCCACCTGTGACAACCGGGCACTGAATAAAGCACCGGCGGCAATTTCGTCGTTACAGGCAAAAATAGCGGTAGGTTTATGCGGCAGTTCCAGCAGATATTTGGCGCCCTTGACGCCGGATTCAAAAGAATAACTACCTGGCACTATATATTTCGGATTGGGGCTGATGCCCCTTTTGGTTAAAGCGGCTTTAAAACCGGCCAGACGTTCACCACTGGAGCTGTGTTCTTCGTCACCACATAAAAACGCAATCTCGGTATGACCCAATTCCAGCAAATGGTTGGTAATTTTAAAGGCGGCGGTAAAGTCGTCGACTAACACACAGTTGGTCAGTTTAGGCGAAGGGGTAGAGCCTGAAATAATCCGCACAAAATCAACACCAATCCGCTCCAGCGCTTCAGCAATTTCCGGCATTTCTGAAAAAGGGGGGGTTAACACTAAACCAGCCAGCCTGGCGTGCTGCACTAGATCAATCACTTCCTGCACTATATTGGCCGACTTGGCATTGGTGGGGTGGATCAGCAGTTCATAACCGTGTTTACGGCAGGCCTCTAATAAACCTCTTTGCATATCAATGACATAATAAGCGTTTGGGTTGTCGTAGATATAACCGATGCTATAAGAGCGGGTGCCGGCCAGATTACGGGCGGCCGCATTGGGCTGATAATTCAGCTCGGCAATAGCCGCTGATACTTTCTCCTGGGTGGCTTTTTTGACCGAAGGCTCGTTATTCATCACTCTGGATACAGTTTTAATCGAAACGCCGGCCAGCTTGGCAACGTCATTAATAGTTACTTTCATCGCTTTACCCTAAGCTGAATGTGTGGTCTGGTCCCGCATCATTGGCTGAATAGAAAGTTGTTATCAGAGCCAGGGGCCATAAATTTGGTTATAAATGACAGCGGTGGTCAATTTGTAACTGAATTTGAGTAAATGGATACATCGTTTTTGTCTAAACGGCAATTGTTTATTTATCAAAAAATAACCAACCCAGAGCAGTCCCAATGAAGCCAGGTTACTAATTGCTAATCTTACAATAACTTAGCTCTAGTTGTTGCTTTTATCCTGTGCGGCACTGCTGTGAACTGCTGGCAAAATTATTTTCCGGCCTGCTCAGTGCTTGCAAAAATGCGGCTAAAATTTCAGCGAAAGGGGTTTGCAAATCAAAAATTTTTTGTGTATGTTGAATTTTAATGACAACGCTGTCATTGCAGGACAAAAAAATCATCGCACAAGATCAAAAAAAACAGGAATGGGAGAAGCTCATGTCGCACACTAAAATGAATAAATGTGCATTGGCAGTTAAGCTCGGTTTAGTGGTGGGAGCTGCGGCATTATCAATGCCAGCCCTGGCTCAGCAAGCCGCTGCAAAACCAGCCGGTGCCAAAGAACAACAAGTCGAAGTGATTGAAATTCGTGGTATCCGCGCTTCACAGCAAGCAAACTTAAATGCCAAACGTTTTAGTGACTCTATCGTTGATGTGGTAACGGCAGAAGATATTGGCAAATTCCCTGATAAAAACGTCGCTGAATCGCTGTCACGTATCACTGGTGTGGGTGTGAGCCGTGAGTTTGGTGAAGGTGAAAAAATTACTGTCCGCGGTGCCAGCTCTGCAACTAACCGTACTTTATTAAACGGCCAGACCGTTGCCACTGCTGACTGGTTTATTCTGGATAACCCGGGCCGCAGTTTTAACTACACCATGCTGCCATCAGCGCTGGTACGTGATCTGGAAGTGTACAAATCACCGGAAGCCCGCATTGATGAAGGTTCTATCGGTGGTACCGTTATTCTGAAAACCCGCCGTCCGCTCGATATGGATGCCAACAGCCTGAACCTGTCAATTGAAGGCCAGTATTCTGATTTATCAGACAAAACTGACCCGCAATTAGGTGCTATGTATTCCTGGAAAACCGACGACGAGCGTTATGGTGTGCTGGTTTCTGCCCTGAAACAGGACCGTAACCTGGTGCGTGAAGGTTTTGAAGTTTTGTCATGGCCGGTAGGCGCTGATGGTGTGTCTTACCCTGGTTTGATGGGCGTACCACGTTTTGTGCAAAAACGTGAACGTGAAACCGGTTTTGTCTCTTTCCAGGCGCGGCCAACAGATGCGCTGGAAATGACGCTGAATGTGCTGAAGTCCAAAGTGGATGCGGACAACCACAACGCCAACTATCTGGTGTGGACAGGTAACGACGTGGTTGCCAATAAAGTGACTAACAAAGCGGTTGTCGACAATGCGCTGCTGGCTGGCAAAGTGGCGGCAGGCCAGATTGGTTACAACTTTATCAACCGGGTGGCGTCAACTGAAACCCAATCTGTGGATCTGGACATCAACTATGATGCCGGCAACTTTAAAGTGCACGGTCAGCTTGGCCGCACCGACGCTGAAGGCGGCACTTTACGCGAAACGTCCTGGGAATATATCAACACTGCTTCAGGCTACGACTTTGATTTAAGAGGTGGCAAGCCAACAGTCAATACTGCAGTCAGCGGTGCTGATGGCAGCAAATTCAGCCCGGGCTGGATCTGGGGTGGTGAAAAACCAACCACAGACGAAGAAACTTATGCTCAGCTTGATTTTGACATTCCGGTGGATGCCGGTGTGTTTAACAGCGTGAAAACCGGCGTGAAGCTGCGTCAGGCCGAGCGCACCCAGGACCGTATTGCCTACAGCTGGCATGGTCCTAATACGTTAAAAGATCCGTCTAAAGCGCCGTCATGGCCTGTTTATCTGCAATATATCTTTGATCAGTGTGCTGATTTAACCAAGTGTGGTCTGACTACAGGTACTGTCAATGTCGATGGTCTGGTCAATGGTTCTCTGGCCAATCAGGTGCTGCATGACCGCCATAGAATGGAAGAAATTGCCTTTGTGGGCCTGAACGGTGTGCCGGCAGATTATGCCCGTTCACGGGTACTGGATGAAAACTGGGCAGTGGAAGAAGATATCACCGCACTTTATGTACAGGGCGATTTTTCCGGTGAAGGTTTCCGCGGCAACATCGGTGTGCGTTATGTCGACACAGCTCAGACTTCAGGCGGCTGGGAACACAGCGGCACCGACTACTGGGGTTTCCATACCCTGGACCGCGCCTGGTTAAAACCAACACTGCTGAACTGGAAAGAAGTGGATAACGACTACAGCGAAGTGCTGCCAAGCATTAACGTGGCCTTTGATTTGTCTGAAGACACTATTATGCGGGTGGGTGCTGCGCGGGTGATGGCGCGTCAGAACTGGAATGATGTTTCTTCATCATCAAGCTATGGTTCACTGAATGTGTCCAACCCAACAGGTGTGGCCAACAACCCAATGTTAAAACCGCAGCTGGTGGATCAGTTTGACCTGAGCTACGAGTGGTACTTTAACCCGTCATCCATTCTGGCAGCCACTTACTTCTTTAAAGATGTGAAGAGCTACCGTGGTTTCAGCACCTTTGTTGACGAGCGTTTCTGGGAGCAGGGCAATACGATGGTGGATGTCACTTTCACCCGTCCTGACAATGGCCCTGGCGGCACGACCAGCGGTATGGAGCTGAGTTATCAGCAAAGTTTTGGTCAGTTTGGTGTGATGGCCAACTACACCTACACCGAAGCTGATCGGGATGAAACCAGAGATATCTTAAAACCAGGTTCTGGCCTGGTGGAAGGCACGTCCAAACATATGGTGAACCTCAGCGGTTATTATGAAGATGACACTTACAGTGCCCGTCTGATGTATAACTTCCGCACCGACTGGTACAAAGGCCTGCACTGGAGTGGTTCTGAGATTTGGAACGACGACTACGGCCAGCTGGACGCCAGTTTTGGTTATAACCTGACTGAGGCTGTGACCTTAACGGCAGAAGCAGTGAACCTGACCAACGAAGAAGTAGTTGAGTTTAACACTGATAAAAACCGTCTGTTCTCGTTGTATCAGAACGGTCGTCGTTATGTGTTAGGTGTGCGGATGGCATTCTAAGCCATCTAAGCTAACCGCTTTATTTAAAAGAGCTTATGCTTCGGTATAAGCTCTTTTTTATTGGCTTTTGACCACTTTTATAAAGCCGGAGTTGGTCACTGACCATCCTCAGCACCGGCTCAGTACAGGATCAAGTTATGCAGCAAATTGCCAGAATAAATACCCAGGCGGCGGATTTTGACTTTGCCAGACTGACGGCACTGGGGCAGCCTGCGGTATTAACCGGCTGGGTTGACCATTGGCCTGCGCTGCAGGCAGCAAAACAAGGCCCGGCTGCACTGGCGCAATATCTGCGACCTTTGGACAACAACACCGAAATGGACACCCTGCTGCTGGCGGCGGACACCCAGGGCAAAGTGGGGTATGCCGATACCAATTTGCAGCAGTTTAATTTTGAACGGCGCCGTTATCCGGTGTGGGCAGTGCTTAAACAACTGCTGCGGCAGATGCAGCAGCCAGATGCGGTGCGTATTGCCTTACAAAGTGCCAGGCTCGACAGTTGTTTACCGGATTTCAGCCGGCAAAATCCAATGCCGGGTCTGTCGCCCGATGTGGTAGGACGGGTCTGGATTGGCAATCAGACTGTGGTGCCGGCGCATTTTGATCACAGCGACAATCTGGCTTGTGTGCTGTCAGGCAGTCGTACTTTTACGCTGTTTCCGCCCGAGCAGGCGGCCAATCTGTATATTGGGCCTTTGCAAAGTGCGCCAACAGGGGCGCCGGTCAGCCTGGTGGATATGCTCAACCCTGACTTTGCACGTTTTCCGCGTTATGCCAAAGCACTGGAAGCGGCGCAGCAAGCCACGCTGGAGCCGGGGGATGTGCTGTTTTTGCCGGCGCTGTGGTGGCACCATGTTCAGGCAAGGACCAGCTTTAATCTGCTGGTGAATTATTGGTGGGGTGGCTCTGTTGGTTCAGCTGCCAAAGCAGTGTCACCTTACAACGCTTTATTACATGCGCTGCTGGCACTGAATGGCTGCAGCAGCACAGAGCGTAAGCAGTGGCAGGCGCTGTTTAATTATTTTGTTTTTCATGAAGATGCCGACAATTTTCCGCATATTCCACCCCAAACACCGGCCATTCAGCGTGAATTGAACAGCAAGGATCAGCAGGCGATTTTAACCTGGTTGTTGCAGGAGTTGACCAAACAGGCCGCCTCTAACCAAACCCCCCAACGGCCAGAATAGGTCTGTTTCAAGCGCAAAACAGTTTTAATACAGCAGTTTACTTCGGAACAACAGTTGGCAGCAGAACAGCTGTCGGCTGTTATGCCTGAGTTTTGGCTTGCCAGCAGCAAAATTGCGTAAAAAAACTACAAAAAACATAATGACAACGTTGTCATTTGTTGTTAGCATCAATATCGAGGGTGTTGTTGCAGGATGCAATCTGTTATCTGACAGAGCATCTTGTTTGCTCGCGGGAACTGGCGTGCTGGGGCCTGTTGCCGTTCTCCCTGTTGCAGATGATTATTATTGGTAGTTGGTAATAATTATCCACCAGCGCACATGGATGTGATCTGTTATTTGCCAAATCCTTATCCAAGGGTCTTTTACAGGATGCTGTGATCAGCGTCCTGTTTTTTTATTGGTGTAGCCCGCAGTTTTGCTGCTGTTGTACAAGGGGTAAGGGCGGATCCAGGCTTCAGAGTGATAACTGACTGGTGCCAAGGCTTGTCACTGCATATACTGACAACAAGTGATAGCTTGTATTTTAAAAGGGTACAGCTACGGCCGGAGCGGCTTTATTTGCGCTCATCAGGGCTGGTGTTGTATTGCTGGTAAAGGATCCGGGTAAGTGATGCAGTCTTTTTTTCTGATTATGTTGTTATGTTGTTCCGCCTGTGTTGCGGCCACTGAACTGAGGCTGATCAGCAGTGAAAAAATGCCTTACAACTACACCACAGAGCAGCAGTTTATTGGTTTAACTGTGGATGTGGTGAAAGATTTGCTGGCACCAAAACAGCCGGATATTGAAGTGATGCCCTGGCCGCGCGCTTTTGAAATTGCCAGAACCACCCCCAATGTGCTGCTGTTTACCATGGGAAAAACCAAACAGCGGCTGGCGCAGGGTTTTCAATATATTGGCCCGGTTTCAACCCGGCAGCTGGCGTTTTATACCTTGCAGGACGAATTTGCCCATTTAACCAATCTGGCTGAGATACGGCAAAAAAAGCTGGTGATTGTTGGTTTAAGAGGCGGTTGGTTTAGCGAGCAGTTAAGGCAGCAGGGTATAGAAATCCTTGAAGTAGGCGATTATCACCAGGGCGTGCTGATGTTGTTGCGTAACAGGGCGCATCTTTGGGTGTCCACCGATCTGGAAGCGCAGATGCACCTGAAGCAAACGGGCGAGGATGCCACACTAAAAATAGCGTTGCGTATGCAATGTGCCGAAAATTACCTGGCGTTATCGCCAGGCTCAGATGCAAAGCTGTACCAGCGGCTGCAACAAGATTATCGGCGCTGGAGCCAGAGCAAAAAACCAGCTGCTATTGCAAAAAAATGGCAGCAGCAGCTGGGTGTTACGCTGAAATTCAGTCAAAAACGTGGTTTTAGCGACAGTGAATTGCAGGCCAGCGATTGCCCGTTACAAACTGAACCGGGCCTATTGCCCCAGAGTACTCAATGACGATGACAAATCAGATAACCAGCTGCAACAAAGAACCGCAGCTGACGGCCAGTGCAGACCGGCCACTGCGCTGGGGCATTATTGGTTGTGGTGCTGTGACTGAAGTTAAAAGTGGCCCAGCTTACCAACAAACAGCGGGTTTTGTGCTGCAGGCCGTAATGCGCCGTGATGCAGCCAAAGCCGAAGATTATGCCCGCCGCCATCAGGTACCGCTTTGGTTTAGCGATGCCGACTTATTGATCAACCACCCCGACGTGGACGCTGTTTATATTGCCACGCCCCCCGACAGTCATTTGTTTTATGCGCTCAAAGTAGCAGCTGCCGGCAAAATTTGTTGTGTGGAAAAACCGATGGCGCTCAATAGCGCAGAATGTGCACAAATGAATGCTGCTTTTGCCAAAGCTGGTAAGCCTTTGTTTGTCGCTTATTACCGCCGCTCTTTGCCACGGTTTTTGCAGGTCAAAGCCTGGTTGCAGCAGGGCGCTATTGGTGAAGTGCGGCATTTACACTGGAGTTTCAACCGGCCGCCCAATGCGGCAGATGTGGCAGGACAAGCCAACTGGCGGACAGATCCTGCCAAAGCCGGCGGTGGTTATTTTGTTGACTTAGCCAGTCATGGCCTGGATTTATTTGCGTTTTTGCTGGGTGATCTGATTGATGTGAAAGGTATCAGTCTGAATCAGCAAGGCTTGTATCAGGCCGAAGATGCAGTGACAGCTTGCTGGCGTTTTGCCAAAGCAACAGGTGTGGCCGCTACAGGTTCTGGTTATTGGAATTTTGCCGCTTTTGAGCGTACAGACAAAGTGGAGATTATCGGGAGTCAGGGCCGTATTGAGTTTTCGGTATTTGCCGAAGCGCCGCTGGTACTGACCACAGCCGCAGGACGCACTGAAACATTTATCGACAACCCGGCCCATATTCAGCTGTATCATGTGGCCAATATGGCGCGTCAGCTCAGTCTGGGTGAACCGCATCCGTCCAGCGGTGAAACGGCGATGCGGGCTACCAGGGTGATGGAACAGATTTTACAAAATAGCCCGTATTAACAACCGCCACTTAAGCAGCTGAAAGGCCAGTGCAATCCGATGGTACAAAAAGCCCCTGGCAGCAAGAGACCCGAAGCAAGTTTTCACCAACAGCAGAGTAGAAAAAATGGCAGCAGCAAAGCCCACTTTTGCTGCTGCCATTGGTTTTATCTGCTGTCGTTTTGCTAACAGCACTTATTCAGTTTCAGTCACTCTGCTGACTTTGCCGCTGGCGGATTTAGTGCGCAGCATAACCTTGCCCTGGCTCAGAGCCGGGCTTTTGATGCGAACCCCTTCGCGATTGGCCGGGTAGGGCAGCCAGCTTTGGCCCTGATCCAGACTGTATTCAATGGCAAGGCCGGGATAAGCCACATTGGCCAGCAGCAGATCGCCGTCGAGCTTCGCGCCAGGTGGTGGCAAATAATAAGCCACACCGGCTTTATCCAGTTTGGGCAGCTCGCGCATCGCCATCACAGTTGCAAATTGTTGCCAGTCGCTGTCGCGGCGTTTTTGCTCGGCTTTTTTGCCTTCCCAGCTGGCCTGGTGCCAGGCGCGTTCGGCCAGCGGCAATAATCTGGGGTAAATCATCTGCTCCAGCTGCTCGCTGGTGCGCACTGTTTCCGACCAAAGCTGGCCTTGCATACCCATAATATTTTCCGGTTTTTGTAACGTCGGCAAAGCACGGCCGAGCAAAGTTTCCAGATCCTCAATAGGCTGGCCGGCGCGGGTGCGGTCGGCATTGGCGTATAAATCATCAGGGGCATAAGCAAAAACCCGGGCGGCATCAGTGTAGCGGGTGGCCCAATAATAACCACGCTCCTCTGGATGGGCTTCATGCGGATGGTCAAAATACAAATGGGTGCCGTGTGATAACACCACCTGGAAACCGGCGTTGGCCAAACGATAGGCTCTGTCACCGACACCCCATTCCCAGATATTGTCCCAAACGTTGGCAATCACTGTTTTATTGGCAAATAAAGTGCGGTTAAAAGGGTTGATCGGGTCGTACATCAGGCCATCTTCCCAACCGGCCAGCGCCAGCTGCCGCTTTTGCAAAATAGCGGCAACCCGGCCAACAAAATAAGGTTTTAAATCGGCAACACCGGCGACACCTGGCACTGCTTTGGCAATCAGCGCCTGACAGGCCGGTGAACCTTGCCAGGCACCTGCGCCCACTTCGTCACCGCCCATATGATAAGTCGACAAAGTCAAACCTGCTTCGCGGTACATTTGCGACAGCTCGTACACTACTTTATCAATAAAAGCATAACTGGAGTCGAGACAGACATTCACTGAGTTGTCGTTGTAGTTTTGTACTGTCAGATAACTGGATTTGTCGGCCAGATCCGACAGCAGATATTGCCGTGCTGCAGCTTCATCTCCTTGTTTTTTCAAACGATGATAACGCGCTTCCATGGCTTTGACCGCAGCTCTGGCATGGCCTGGCATATCAATTTCCGGGATCACTTCAATATGGCGTGCTGCGGCAAATTTTAGAATTTCAATAAAGTCCTGTTTGCTGTAATAACCGTTGCCGGAGCCAGAGCGGTGTGGCCCTGTGCCCAGCTGAGTTAATAAACACTGTTGTTCGGTTAAATCAAAACAGCGGTGCGCGCCAATGTCGGTGAGTTCCGGCAGACCCGGAATTTCCAGCCGCCAGCCTTCATCTTCGGTCAGATGCAGATGCAGTTTATTCAGCTTATACCGTGCCATTTGTTCAATCAGCCTTAATGTCACCGCCTTGCCGTGGAAATTACGCGCCATGTCGTAGTGCATGCCACGCCAGGCAAACCTTGGGCTGTCACTGGCCGTGAGCTGCGGCAGTTGGTATTTTTGTCCGCTGATGCTGGCTGGCAACAGGCTTAATAAGGATTGAATGCCATAAAAAGCACCGGCATTGTCGTGGCCGCGGATCAGGATGCTGTTGTCGCTGATCTGAAGCTGATAACCCTCAGCGCTTGCCACTTTGGCGTCCACCAACAACACTATTTTTTGTTGCAGTTGTTCGTTTACCCCAGCCTGGCTGGTCAGCGCCAGGCCTTTGTCTGAAAGCTGTTGTTGCAAATAACCGGCTTCGCCGGCCAGTCGGCCCTGATACACAATTTGCCACTGGCTATTGAGTTCAGTGCGACCACGCTGATAACTCACCTGACGCGGGCTTGGCAGAATTTTGTCCTGCAGCGCCTGAGTGTCAACAGAACCGGCGTTTACCACCAGGTTTTGCTGATAACGGCTGGTTGCATTGGCAATAGGGTGCAGATCCGGCTCAGGCTGCTGGTAACGCAACAACTGTTCCGGCCTTTGTAAAGGTGCAACAAAACGGCTTAGCTCTTCGGTATTGGTATTGGCAAAAATCTCCGGTTTGAGCGATGAGGCAACAATAAATGCCCTGGGCATAAAGTCGGTATAACTCACCATATGCGCATTGCCACTGTATTGAATTTGCACGGTTTTACCCGGCTGTAGGCCGGCAAAATTGTGGGTGGCGCTCAGGCGGTGTAAATCCCCTTGCACATGTTCGAGCTGCAAACCAAATTGTTCGGCAGCGCTTAGTTTGCGGATAGAGTGCAGGTAAATTTGCCAGTTGCCGGGGCCGGCGCCAAGGGGCAGTTGCGATAAATTGCTGAGTTTGAGCCTGCCTGTGGTGCCGGTGTTGCTGACAAAGTTGCTGACCACGGCAAATTCAAGCCGGCTTTGGTTGGCAAAGCTGTGTAGCTCTGTTTGGTGCTGAAAGTTTGCCGCCGCCAGTGGTGGGCAGGCCGATAACAGCAGCAAAGTTGCCAGACGTCTCAGCTTGATATTCATTGGACTTCCCCTGTGACAATGGCCGGTCTGTAGTGCCGGCTGTGATTTTCTTTATGTTCGCGCTGGCTAGATCACAACAATGCGCCAATTTGTAATTCTAAGCTACTGAATTTAGTCAGTTATTTGTTCGTACCCTTTGTTTTGTGACAAATTTCAGTTTGATTTTTAAACAAGGGTCTTGTTATTTGTCAAAATTATTATATGCTGAAGCTGAAAAATGACAACGCTGTCAATTTGCTTAATGTACATTTTTTCAACATTAAAATGCAAGCAAAAACACCGGCAGCACAGGGGTAACCCTGCATGACGTAACGAGGTTGGGCGGATGACAATAAGTTCAGGGCAGCAGGGGCCATTGTATCTTGGCATTGATGGCGGCGGCAGCAAGTGCCGGGTGGTGATCGTCAATGCCAATAATCAGCTGCTGGGTGAAGGCCTGGGCGGGCCGGCCAATCCGCTGCGTGGCATGAAAGTCGCTACTGATTCTATTTTAACAGCCACCCAACAGGCGCTGACCGCAGCCGGTATGACCTTTAACGATATGTCGCGTCTGATCGCAGGTGCGGGTTTGGCCGGTGTGAATATGCCGCAATATTTCCGGTTATTTTCCGAGTGGAAACATCCATTTGCGGCATTTTATCTGACCACGGATTTACATATTGCCTGTATCGGTGCCCATAACGGCGGTGATGGTGCTGTGATTATTGCCGGCACCGGCTCTTGTGGCCTGGCCGATGTAAAAGGCCGCTTGCTGGATATTGGTGGTCATGGTTTTCCTTATGGCGACAACGGCAGTGGTGCCTGGTTTGGCATGCAGCTGGTGCATCATGTGTTGTTGCAGCAGGATGGGCTGATGCCTTCCACTTTATTGTCCAGCCTGTTGTGTCAGGAGTTGGGCGTGACCAGCACCCTGGACATCGTCAGTCACTTTATGCACGCCACCCCCACTGTGTACGCTAAGTATGCCCCCTTGGTGTTTAGCGCGGCAGAGCAGGGAGATGCCACGGCCCTTGGCATAGTGGCGCAGGGCGCTGCTTTTATTAATCAAATTGCGCTGAAGTTATTTGAGCTGTCACCCCCACGTTTTTCGATGATAGGCGGCCTGGCTTATAAACTTGTGCCCTATCTTGACAACAAAGTGCAGCAGGCACTGACACCAGCGCTGGCTGCGCCTGAATATGGCGCCGTCTGGTTTGCCAGACAGCAACAAGCTTTATTGACTGCCGCTGTGGCGGCACAGCGCTAAACAAGAGTCCTAAAACAGAGCCCTAAACCAGCATCCTAAACAGAATCCTGAAACAGAAGTGAGTAGCAGATGAACAGTACCATTATGGCGCAGGAAGCCGCCGAAGCCCCACAACGTATCCGTGAACAGCTGGCCGCCAACAGCAGCACCATTGCCGCTATAGTGCAGCAAATTGGCAAGCGCGCGCCAAAATATGTTTATATGGTGGGCCGCGGTTCGTCCGATCACGCCGGGGTTTTTGCCAAGTATCTGATTGAAATTGAACTGGGTTTACCAGTAGTCGCTGCTGCACCTTCTATTGCCAGTGTGTATCACAAACAGCTGCAATTACAGGACGCCCTGGTGCTGGTGATTTCGCAGTCGGGCCGAAGCCCGGATATTCTGGCACAGCTTGCCATGGCCAAAGCGGCCGGCGCTTATGTGGTGGCTTTGGTCAACGACACCAGCTCACCACTGGCCGACCAAGCCGATGCTGTGGTGCCACTGTTTGTAGGGCCGGAAAAAGCGGTCGCAGCAACAAAAAGTTATCTGGCTACCTTAAGCGCTTTATTACAGCTGGTGGCGCAATGGTCGGCGCAGCCGCAGTTACTGGCGGCGGTGGAATCTTTACCGGCCTTATTGGAACAAGCCCAACAATTACCGGCGCAGTTAACGCCGGAGTCTGTAGCGACTGTAAAACATGGTGTGGTGCTGGGCCGTGGCCCGGGTTATGCCATAGCCCGTGAAATAGCGTTAAAACTGAAGGAAGTGTGTGGCATTCATGCTGAAGCTTTTTCCAGTGCCGAGTTTTTGCATGGGCCTGTGACTTTAGTCAAAGACCAGTTTGCCATTATTGATGTGTCTGTTGCTGACGAAGCGCTGGCAGCCCATCAAACCCAGGTATCGGAAGTGCAAAGCCGTGGTGCTGCTGTGGTGCAGTTAAATCACGGTGCTTTAACTTCACATCCCAGAGTATTGCCGCTTCTGGTATTACAACGTTTTTATCTGGATGTGGAAGCAGTGGCGCGTAGCCGTGGGGTGAATCCTGATGCACCTCCAGGCCTGAATAAAGTCACCAAAACAGTGTGATTTTTTTAAAACAGCAATTTGCGAAGTTTAAAAACAGAGATATATGGCAGTCATCATCTGACTGCTCTGGCTCAGCAGCAGGTAGGTAACAAGTGACAATACAACATCTGGCGGTAGCAAAGCTGTTTGACGGTGAACACTGGTGGCACAATGTGCAGGTCAGTTTTGAACAAGGCACTATCAGCCAGATTGTTGCTGCTGATGCAGCCGCCGTATTACCGCTGACCTTAGCGCCCGGTTTTATTGATATACAGGTAAACGGCGGCGGTGGTGCTTTATTTAACACTGCCCCTACTTTAACAACACTTCGCACCATGGTGCGCGCCCATGCCGGTTTTGGCAGCACAGCTTTATTGCCAACTGTTATCACCGACTCAGTTGCTGTGATGCAACAGGCCGCTGATGTAATAGCCGCTGCCATTGCCGCCAAAGAGCCAGGTGTGTTGGGGGTACATTTTGAAGGGCCACATTTGTCGCTGCCAAAAAAAGGCGTACATCCACAGCAGCATATCCGGCCTTTGTCTGAAGCAGAACTTGCGATTTATCGGCGAACTGACCTTGGCGTCAAGCTGGTGACTGTTGCGCCGGAAAATATCAGCACCGCACAAATCCGCCAGTTGGTAGAGCTTGATGTACTGGTGTTTTTGGGGCATTCCAATGCCGACGCGGCCACTGTCAATGCGGCTTTAGCGGCCGGTGCCTGTGGTTTTACCCATTTATATAACGCCATGTCACCGCTCACCTCCCGTGAACCCGGTATGGTCGGTGCTGCATTGGCAAGTGTTGACGCCTGGTGTGGCATTATTCTCGATGGGCATCATGTACATCCGCTGGCAGCCAAGCTGGCGCTGGCGGCTAAACCCCGGGGTAAGTTACTGCTGGTCACAGATGCGATGTCGCCTGTGGGCACCACAGACACTGAGTTTGCCTTTTTTGACGGCAAGGTGTTTCGTGATGGCAATAAACTTACTATTAAAACCGGCCAGCTGGCAGGTTCAGTGCTGGATATGGCGGCGGCTGTGCACTATGCCGTCACTGAGCTTGGGGTAGCGCAGGGCGAAGCGCTGCGGATGGCGTCTTTGTATCCGGCGCAGTGTATTGGGAAAGCACAGCAAATGGGGCGTATTGCACCGGGTTACCGTGCCGATCTGGTGTTGCTGGATGAACAAGGTAAAGTACAGCAATGCTGGATTTCAGGCCAGGCGCAGCTATGAGCTGTTGGTGTCTGCAGTATAAAATTTATATAAATATCAAAAGTATAAACAACATTAACAACAAAAAGTCCGGCATCTGTAAAGGCGACCGGATCTCTGACCGCAACAAACAACAGAGGTAGATATGGAAATGGCGATAAACAAAGTGCAGGGCCGAAGCACAGTGTTGCCGATGCTGATCATCGGGACTTTATTTTTTGTGTTTGGCTTTGTCACCTGGCTAAACGGCTCTTTGATCCCCTTTTTAAAAATAGTCTGTGATCTCAACGAGTTTCAGGCGCTGTTAGTGACCTTCGCTTTTTATATCGCTTATGTGGTGATGGCCATTCCGATGTCGATGGTACTGAACCGTATTGGTTATAAAAATGGCATGGTGGCGGGTTTAGGCATTATGGCGCTCGGCGCAGTGCTTTTTATCCCGGCAGCACAAAGCAGCTATTACGCTTTGTTTTTAATCGCTTTGTTCACCTTAGGCACAGGCCTGACTATTCTGCAAACGGCCTCTAACCCTTATATCGTTTGTATTGGCCCCCGTGAAAGTGCCGCTATGCGCATCAGTTGTATGGGTTTGGTGAATAAAGGCGCTGGTATTGTGGTGCCTGTGGTATTTACCGCATTAATTTTAACCGGCATGGACCAGTTTACCCCTGAAGCTTTGGCTGCTCTCACCGCCGAAGAAAAAGCCAGCCGTATTGCTGAGTTATCGAATCGTCTGGTGCAACCTTATATTTACATGACTGCCGCTTTAGTGGCCTTAATGGCTTTTGTAAAATTTTCGCCGCTGCCGGAGCCTGATCTGGAAGAAGCGATGATTGGTGATGTGAAAACCCAACCTCAAACCTCAGTGTTGCAATTTCCGCAGCTGGTGCTGGGCGTTGTTGCCTTGTTCTTTTATGTAGGTGTTGAAGTGATTGCCGGTGACACCATAGGTTTATATGGCCAGAACCTGCAGGTGGCTAATTTTGGTACTTTAACCTCTTATACCATGGCTTTTATGGTGTTGGGTTATCTGGTCGGTGTCAGCTGCATTCCAAAATATCTGTCACAAGCGCGAGCTTTACAGGGTTCGGCCATTTTTGGTTTGTTGTTCACTTTAGGTGTGATGTTTGGCTCCAGCGACAGTCATGCCATAGCAGAGCTGTTATTTGGCTGGACTGGTATTCCAACAGTGCCTGACACTGTGCTGTATCTCGCCATGTTAGGTTTTGCCAATGCGTTGGTGTGGCCTGCGGTGTGGCCGCTGGCGCTGGATGGTTTAGGTAAATTTACCGCCACAGCCTCTGCTTTACTTATTATGGGCATTGCTGGTGGGGCGCTGTTGCCGCTGGTCTATGGTTATTTTGCCCATAGTTCAGGCGACAGCCAGCTGGCGTATTGGGTGATGTTGCCCTGTTATGCCTTTATTCTGTTTTATGCCTTTAAGGGCCATAAAATCCGCCAGTGGTAACATCTTTGTCTGCACAACAACGCCAGTGTTTCCACTGGCGTTGTTGTATTAAACGCAGACTGTTCTGGCGCTGCTTTGTTAACGCCAGCTTTGTTAAAACCAGCTTTAGCCTCATGTTTATAAAAGAGAAGATTTGATGGCCCCCACACGTTTTATTGCGCTGGATGCACTACGCGGTTTTATTCTGGCGCTGATGATTTTGGTCAATACACCAGGCTCCTGGTCGGCGGTGTATAGCCCGTTATTACATGCCAAATGGCATGGTTTTACTTTTGCTGATCTGGTGTTCCCGGGCTTTTTATTTGTGGTGGGCGCAGCGATGTTTTTTGCGCTGAAAAACCAGCAGTGGGACACCGCTTCAGTACAAAAAGTGCTGCGCCGTACCTTGCTGATGTTTGTGCTGGGCCTTGGCCTGAATTTTTTATGGACACCGGATTTGAGTCAAATGCGGCTGATGGGGGTATTACAGCGGATCGCCCTTTGTTATGGTATGGCGGCTTTATTGGTGCTGGCGTTAAAACCTTTTTTTACGGGCGCTCAGCAGCAGTATGGCATCCCCTTATTGTCGGCTTTGCTGCTAGGGTTTTATTGGTGTGTATTGCAGCTCGGCAGCGAGCCTTATAGCTTGTCAGGCAATATTGCCGGTGTGATTGACCGTGCTGTATTGGGTGAACACAGGTTATATCAGGGTTTTGGCATGCCCTTTGACCCTGAAGGTTTGCTCAGCACTTTAGGCGCTGTGGTCAATGTATTGCTGGGGTATTGGGTGGCGTTTGAACTCAGTCAACGCCAGCCCAAAGCCGGCATGTGGTGGTTACTGGCCGTTGGTGCAGTGATGTTGGTATTGTCTCAGTTAGCAGCGTCATTCTGGCCGGTGAATAAAGCCTTATGGACCGGCAGTTATGTGCTGCAAAGCACCGGGTTGTTGTTGTGGCTGTTGGCGCTGATGGTCTGGCTGGTAGATGTCCGCTGTTACCGCACAATTTCCGAACCACTGCGGGTTTATGGTTCTAACCCCTTGTTTATTTACATTTTGTCCTGGTGCTGGACAGTACTGCTCAGCAAAGTGCTGGTTTGGCAGGTGGTAGGTGCTGGAAGCGAAGCCGGTACTGGGAGCATCGGCAGTACGGAAATGTCAGCTTACCAGTGGTTGTATCAGCTACTGCAAAGCGGCTTTGCTGATAAACCGGCGTCTTTGTTATTTGCGTTATTGCATGTTGGTTTTTTCTGGCTGATATCTTATGTTTTGTACCGTCGGCAGATTTTTATCAAAATCTAAAACATAAAAAGGCGCTTTTAAGCGCCTTTTTGTTTGGTTTGCCAGGTGTTAGCAGCGCTAATTAATACCGGTATTCCCAGCTGGCGGCAACACTCAGGCTTTTTTTCAGCTCTGGGCGCAGCGGCGACTTTTGCAAAAAACGGCTTTGTAACTGCAATAAACCGCTGAACAAAGGTCTTTGATGTTGCAGTTTGAACTGCCAGCTGCTGTCGCTTTGAAGGCCCTGATAATAGCTGGCATAAGCCAGTTGTGCCGACCAGTTCTGGCCGTCCGGCAACTGATATACATAACCTGAGCTCAGCACTTTGGCGTCCGCGCCATAACCACTGCCAATAATACGGCCATAACGGCGGTAACCTTCAGGATACCAATGCCCCTGATAAGCGCAGTGACCAGGCGCCAGGCTGTCTTCACATTGCAGATAACTGTCGCTGTATTCCAGATTCAGGCTGTGCAGCGCTTGTGCTTCACCCCAAAAAGTGCGGACACCATAAAGTTGCAGCGCTTTATCCGGCAAGCCCGAGCTGTTGTCATCATCAGCAATTTCAGCGTACAAGGTCAGCGGCAAACTAAAAGCATTGAAATGATAACTCAAATCCAGGGCCGCTCTTTGATCGGCCTGAATTTCGTCTCGTCTGTCGTAACTAATCAGATCCCACATAGTGCTGAATGAATTACTTTGGCCTTCGCCACCCCATTGCACAGTGCGGCTTACCCCAAGTTCCAGCGCGCTGATGGGGCGCAAAGTGGCGCGGCCACCCCAATATTTCACATTGGCGATGCTGCTGTTGTGCTGACCGCGGCCAACAAAGGTGCTGATACTCCAGGGGCCAAGCCAGTTCAGCCAGGGGCGCTGGTCGGCACGCCAGCTATGCCGGCTTAACCGCACTGAAGGCAAAGGGCGGGCGTTATTACTGAGCAATAAACTGCTTTGCTGGCCAGGGCCCCACCATTGTGAGTTCTGATCAAAAGACAACACCCAGTTGCCCATAATGGCCGCCAGGTAACTGCCGTCATATACAGTATCTTGTTCCTGACTGCCCTCTTCGGTGCGGCGTTGGCTCACCTGCAGTCGGCCAGCCCAGCGGTCGTCCTGATATTCACTGAAAAAAGTGGCTGCGGCTTTTTCAAAATAATCTTCGCCAAAATTTTGTGCAGGGCTCGCGGCAGAATTGAGCTTTAGTTTCAGTCCGCTGCTTTGTTTAGCTTTATTGCTGGCAAGTGCGGCACTGAGGTGCAGTGCTGCGAACCTAAGCTCCGGGCTTAACGCATTGATATCCAGCTGATTTAAATCAATAGCGATATTTTTCCACATAATAGGGTAGGTATTCACCGGCCCTGTCAGTACGCCGGCCTGGGCCAGCGTTTGCAAACTCTGGCGCAGGCTGTTATCGGACGTATCCAGCCAGGGTGTGGCACTGGCAGTGCCGGATAAAGCCAGAGCACAAGCAACAACAAGTTTTTTCATGGTTGTAATTTGGCCTTTAACGCGACATCAACATGGGCTGGCACAAAACGCGACACATCGCCGCCATGTTTGGCCACTTCTTTGACCAGAGTGGACGAGATAAACATATTTTTTTCTGAAGGGGTCATAAACAAACTGTCCAGATCCGGGTTGAGCTGACGGTTCATGCTGGCCAGCTGAAACTCATATTCAAAATCGGCGACAGCCCGCACCCCTCTTAATAAAATTTGTGCCTGATGGTCTTTGGCAAACTGCGCCAATAAACCGGAAAAACCCAGCACTTTGACGTTGGGATAAGCCTTAAAGGCTTCTTCGGCCAGCACTACCCGCTCCGCCAAACTAAACATTGGCTGTTTGCTTGGGTTGGCGGCCACGGCCAGAATCACTTCATCAAACAACCTGGAGGCGCGGATCACTAAATCGGCATGGCCATTGGTCAGTGGATCAAAAGTGCCGGGGTAAATCGCTTTTGTCTTCATCAGATGGGATAGATCCTATGGCTGGGTACTGTTGCCTGTGGCCTGTTATCACTGGCTGCGGGCTGCGACTAGAGTTTTTCATCGGTTTGGCGTTACTATATCAAAATAATTCCAAAAAAAATAAGCCCATGCCGGTTATGGACAAGAAGCTACGTACCAAAGATAAAATTCTGCAGGCCAGTATTGAACTGTTTAATCAACAGGGCGAACGGCAGGTCACCACCAATCATATTGCGGCGCATTTGGGGATCAGCCCGGGTAATTTGTATTACCACTTCAGGAACAAAGAAGACATAGTGCGGCATATTTTTAAAGAGTATGCCAAGTTACTCGACAGCAGATTACAACCGCCGAGCCGGCCTTCCGAAGCTTTAGATGCTTTGGCGCAGTATCTGGATGTGGTGTTTGAACTGATGTGGCGTTTTCACTTTTTTTACGCCAACTTACCGGACATTTTAAGCCGCGACGATGCGCTGCAGCAGGATTATTTGCTGGTGCAAAAAGGCGTGCTGAATAAAGTGATTTCGGTATTAACAGCGCTAAAACATGCTGATGTGATTGCCATTGATGACGCTGATGTACCCAATTTTGCCCATACCATCAAGCTGGTGGTGACTTTCTGGATCAGTTATTTAAAAACCCAGGCTCCCCATGCCGCTATTGATCAACAACAGGCCTATCAGGGCGTATTAAAAATTCTGTTGTTGTTTAAACCTTATGCCACAGCCCAGGCCATGCCGAGGATTGATAAGTTGCAGGCCCATTATCAGCAGCTGGCGGGGCAACCGCTACTGGCCTGATAGGGCTGGTTGATATAGCCACTTCAGGTTTGGCAGGTAATGGCAAACCTGCAGCTCGGTGTTTTTCCGGTTTTCCCATCCAGACTTCCGCTTTTCTTTGCAGCAGCTTTGTCTGCTGCTCCGACCTTTGACAAAAATTCAGCATTGTCTGAAATAAAGGCAGCAAAACAATGCTTTCACTATTACAATGGCGGCGTTTTTTCTGACAGCCTCAACCCCCTACAGGAGGGCTTATGCGAACGACCTCTTTCCTTACCCATATCCAACAACAAATTGATGATGTAAAAAACGAAGGTTTATACAAAGCCGAACGTATTATTACCTCACAGCAATTTTCAGACGTCACAGTTGGCGGCCAGCAGGTTTTAAACTTCTGTGCAAACAACTACTTAGGTTTAGCCAACTCTAAAGAGCTAATTGAAGCAGCCCAGCATGGTCTCGACAGCCATGGTTTTGGCGTGGCTTCAGTACGTTTTATCTGCGGTACCCAGGACATTCACAAACAACTCGAAGCGAAAATCAGTGAATTTTTAGGCACCGAAGATACCATTCTGTACTCCAGCTGCTTTGACGCCAATGGTGGTTTATTTGAAACCATTTTAGGTGCTGAAGACGCGGTGATTTCTGATGCGCTGAACCACGCTTCTATTATTGATGGTGTGCGTTTATGTAAAGCCAAACGCTACCGTTATGCCAATAACGATATGGCCGAATTAGAAGCGCAGCTCAAACAAGCCGATGCCGATGGTGCCCGTTATAAGTTAATTGCCACCGACGGTGTATTTTCAATGGACGGTGTTATTGCCGACTTAAAATCCATTTGTGATTTAGCCGACAAATACAACGCTATTGTGATGGTGGACGACAGCCATGCCGTTGGTTTTGTTGGTAAAAAAGGCCGCGGCACCCACGAGTATTGCAACGTGTTAGACCGCGTTGACATTATCACCGGTACTTTAGGCAAAGCTTTGGGCGGCGCTTCAGGTGGTTACACCTCAGGTAAAAAAGAAGTGATTGAATGGCTGCGTCAACGCTCACGGCCGTATTTATTCTCCAACAGTCTGGCACCTTCTATTGTCACTGCTTCGATTAAAGTGCTGGATATGCTGGCGCAAGGTGACGAACTGCGCGCTAAGCTGTGGGATAACGCAGCTTATTTCCGCGAAAAAATGTCGGCAGCGGGCTTTACCCTGGCCGGTAAAGACCACGCTATTATTCCGGTGATGTTGGGCGATGCCAAAGTGGCGTCAGAGTTTGCCCGCCGTATGCTGGAACAAGGCATTTATGTGGTGGGGTTCTCTTTCCCTGTGGTGCCTAAAGGTCAGGCGCGTATTCGCACCCAGATTTCGGCAGCACACAGCAAAGCGCAGCTGGATAAAGCCATCGATGCTTTTATCCGTATTGGTAAAGATATGGGCGTGATTTCCTGAGGTAACAGCATGAAAGCATTAGCAAAGTTAAAAGCAGAACCGGGCATTTGGCAAACCGAAGTGCCAATGCCGGAAGTTGGCCCCAATGATGTGCTGATCAAAATTAAAAAAACCGCTATTTGTGGCACCGACGTGCATATCTACAAGTGGGATGAGTGGGCGCAAAATACCATTCCGCACGGTATGGTGGTGGGCCACGAATATGTGGGTGAAGTGGTTGGCATGGGCTCTGAAGTGCGTGGTTTTGCCGTCGGTGACCGGGTTTCAGGGGAAGGCCATTTAGTTTGTGGTCATTGCCGTAACTGCCGTGCTGGCCGGGTGCACTTATGCCGTAACACCATTGGGGTGGGCGTCAACCGTCAGGGCAGTTTTGCTGAATATCTGGTGATCCCGGCTTTTAACGTGTTTAAAATTCCGGACAATATCCCGGACAGCATCGCCGCTATTTTTGACCCTTTTGGTAATGCAGTACACACAGCTTTATCTTTTGATTTAGTGGGTGAAGACGTGCTTATAAGCGGCGCCGGCCCCATCGGCATTATGGCAGCCGCTGTAGCGCGCCATGTCGGTGCCCGTCATGTGGTGATCACAGACGTGAACCCGTTCCGGTTGGAGCTGGCTAAAAAAATGGGTGCCACCCGCGCTGTGGATGTCAGCAAAGAAGATTTAAAAACCGTGATGCTTGAGCTTGGCATGACCGAAGGTTTTGACGTTGGCCTGGAAATGTCCGGTGTGCCTTCAGCGTTTCGCTTAATGCTGGATACCATGAACCACGGTGGCAAAATTGCCATGCTGGGTATTCCACCTTCAGATATGGCGGTGGACTGGAACAAAGTGATTTTTAAAGGCCTGGTGATCAAAGGCATTTATGGTCGCGAAATGTTTGAAACCTGGTACAAAATGGCCAGCTTAATCCAGTCAGGTCTGGATTTAAGCCCTATTATCACCCACGAAATGCCAATGGCAGACTTCCAGCAAGGTTTTGACATCATGTGTTCAGGCCAGTCGGGTAAAGTGGTTTTAAACTGGGAATAACAAAGCTGTCAGCCGCCTTATCTGATAGCGTTTCCCACCCAATAAAAAAGCAGCCAGTCGGCTGCTTTTTTATTGGGTTGCAGCTATGGCAGGCATTGCCTTAAAACAAACCTGCTTGTGCTAAACAACCGAAGTTTTAGCGGCGGCAGGGCAAAATCAGGCTGAAGAGCCGGTGTTTATATCTGAAGTGGAGTCATGACACGGACGGGGCTGAGGTAGCGTCACAAGCTTTAAGTTCAATGGTATTGCCTTCGGGGTCCAGAATATAGACCGAAGGACCAAAACCGGTGGCGCCATAACGGATTTCAGTTGAACTGAGTGCAATAGCAAAAGGGGCAAAATGTTGTTTTAAAGCCGCGGGGTCAAAAGGGCTGATCAGCAGACAAAAGTGTGCCAGATTACGGCCCTCGGCGCCGGGCGCTTCGCCACCTTCTTTGCCAAGCTCACCGTCAACACTAATTAAATCAATCAGTTGCTGCCCGGCTCTGAGCTGATACAAGCCGAGCTCAGGCAGGCTACGCTCTAAAGTACAACCCAGCGCTTCCTGGTAAAATTGCAGCATCAACGGCAGGTTTTGTACCCTAAGCACCAGATGATCAAGTTGTTGGATCTGAAACATCAAGCCGCACTCCGTCAGCCTTGTTGTATACAGTAGTGTAGTGAGTTCGCTGCGTTGTTGGTAAAACGCAGCTTTTATAAAGGCAGAACTTTAGCTGTCGGTGTTATTTTTATGCGGCCCTTCCACTAAAGCCACATCCACACTGCCTTCTTTAATGGCTTCCGATAAATCGGTTTCCAGCTGAGTGGCGATATCGGCATAAGGTTTATTTAACTGCACCAAACCATAAGCGCGGTTGCGGCCATGCACTTTACCCAAATATAACGCCATATCAGCCAGTTGCAGCGCTTTGGCCCAACCCATGGTTTGTTCATTCAGATTGGCAAAAGGGTATGTTAAAAAACCGGCTGAAGCTGTCACGCGAATTTGATGTTCACCAAAAACCACCGGGGTATTGCCGATGGTATCCAGTACCCGCTGGGTAAAAGCGGCTAAAGATTGAATATCCACCCGGCGCAATAAAATCAGGAACTCTTCTCCGCCCCAGCGCAGCACCATATCGTCATTGCGGGTCAGTTTGGATAATCTGTTGGCAATTTCAACCAAAACAGCGTCACCGGCGGCATGGCCAAAGTGGTCGTTCACATGTTTAAAAAAGTCGACATCCAGCAAAATAAAGCCGTCTGTGGTGAGTGCTGCCAGCTGGCGCCTTTCCACCTGGCGCTGGCGTTTGTCCATTTGCTCCTGGAAAGAACGGCGGTTAAATAAACCTGTTAAAGGATCGCGTAACGACTGATAGGCCAGCTGATCATTGGCTTCTTTGAGCTTCTGATTGGCGGTTTGTACCTTGCGATACAATAAATACAATAAAATTGCTGCCAGAACGACCACCACACCAATCAGTAAAGTGACATCCTGCTGCAGTTTTTGCCGTTCGATTTCCACGGCTTTTAATTGGTTCTGTTGTTTTAAGCCGGCAATTTCTTTGCTTTTTTCTTTGGCAGAAAACTCTTCCTGCAATTGATTGATTTGACGTTCACGTTCCTGTTGAAAAATTTCTCTGGCAAGAGCTGCATGCTCACGCAATGTTTTGGCTTCCTGCTGGTGCATCGAGGCCAGTTGGAAAGCGTCGGCCAGTTCGACCAGGTATTCCAGGGTTTCTGACTGGGCACCGGCCTCTTTGGATAAATCCACCACGTTTTGCATGGCGCTCAGGCCGTCGGCAAATTGCCCTTCCTGTACCTGGACATAACCCAGATTAAACCGGGCCAAATTTTCGGTGTTTTTGTCCTTCTGCTCTATGCCAAATTTAAGGCATTGTTCAAAGTATTGCCGCGCTTCAGCAAATTTACGCTGACGCATGGCAATATCACCGAGATTATTCAGTGCTGTGGTTTCGGCAAAAATCATATTGCGTTTTTTTGCCCATTTCAGTGCTTCCAGATTGGCTTTGGCGGCGCCATCCAAATCCTGCAGTTCCACCAGATTAAAACCTTGCTGGATATAAATGTCTGGCAAAAATCCTTCTAAATCAGGGTTTTGTAATGCGGTGGGCAGTGTTTCCGCTATCATCTGATTGGATTTTTCAAAATTTTTCAGACTGGACTGCAGATTCGCCATCCGCAGTGCCAGATTCATTCGGCGAAAAGTGGTTCTTGGGTGTTCGTCCTGGGCTATTGCTTCATAAGCGTCGTGGTAAGCCTGCAGTGCCTGATCATATTTGCCACGCCAGCTTTGAAAATTGCCGGCCAGATTAAAAGCATAATATTTCACCCGACTTTGACTTGCCTGTTGGGCATACAGCAGGGTGGGGTCCAGATAGGTAATTGCCTTGCTAAAGTCAGCTTTGTCCCAAAATTGCACCAGCATTTCGGCATTAATTTCAGCCAGTACGTCAGGATCCTGAGTTGTTTGTGCCAATTCCTGTAGCAATACCAGGGTCTCATCAAGCCCTTTTTGGTCTTTTAGCCGGCGTAGTTCCGACACTTTATACACATAAAAACGTACTTTGCTGTTGATGGGGGTCAGGGCAGAAACGTCTTTCTCCAGCGACAATAAAAACTGCCCGGCCAGATTTTCATCCTGATTGGCTGTTGTCAGATATTGATCAAGTTGTTGTTCCAGCTGCTTATCAAGCTCAACAGCTGCATTGGCGGTAAAACTGCCGAGCAGTATCAGCAGCGCTATAGAGCGCAAAGATTTGCAGTTACGGATTAGGTGGAACAAAGAACCAACTACATTCATCTGGGATCTCTTTCACTGGGCAGTTTTATAGTAGTTATTGCGACAAGCTTAGCAGCCAGAATCAAAACAAGGCTGTCATTCACAGTGCCGGTGAAATTTAAGACATTCTGTGCATAAAATAACTGATAGAGCGGCAAACTTCAAAAAATATTAGCGAATCTGCATACAAGCTGACCGTCAAAGCTATTGATAAAAGCTTGTCGCAGATAGAAAAGCTTCTGGTAAGATAACAACTTTCATTTGATTGAGAATTGGCAGCACTGATGAAAGCTGTGCATCATTTATTCCGGCAATTACTGACTCTGTTGTTGGTGCTGCTCACCACTCTGTGTTTTGCCGGCTGGTTGTTGCTCGATACTGTGCCTTTATTAACTTTGTCCGGCCAGATGAATGCTGACACTGTGCGCCACAGTAAACAACTATTAACCAACCTCAATCAGTCGATGCAAAATCCAGATGGCAGCCAGTGGGTCATCGCTGCCAATGCTGACGAGCTCAATTCCGCTTTTCATCTGGCTAGCCGTACCTTACCCGGTTTTCAGGGCCAGGCGCAGGTCACAGCCTCAGGTTTAACCAGCTTAATGACAGTACCGGTGCGGTTGCTGGGCCAACAGTATTATCTGAATGCCACAGTACAAATCAGCCCATCCAGTGGCCCCTTGCAAATAGATAAAGTAAAAATTGGCATGCTGACGTTGCCGGGGGGGGCCGCTTTAACTTTGGTTGGCTCGGCGGCTGATCAAATGTGGGGGCCTGGCACAGGTGCTGAATTATTGGCGATGGTGCGTTCGGTGCAATTTGAAGAAAACGCCGTGAAAGTAGCACTGAACAAACCCAGTGGCTGGAATTTACAAAAGCTGAAAGAGTCCGGCTTGTCAGTGTATCGTGATCTGTTCAGCTCACCACAACAACGAGCCGATATCGAATTTTATTATCAGATTGCGCTTGCGCATGCCGCACAACAACAAGAAAGTGTCAGTCTGGTCAGTTATCTGCAGGTTTTATTGCAGCAAGCGGCAATACGCAGTGAGGCGGATCCTTCAGTAGCGGCCCGCGAGAATCAGAGCGCTTTGCTGGCGCTGGCGCAGTTATTGGGTGGGCAGAACCTGCAGCTGATGGTCAATGAAGTGAAAAGACCCAGCGGTGTAAAAGCACCGCGTGTAACGCTGGCGCGACGTCCGGATCTGCAACAACATTTTATTTATTCGGCGGCTATCCATTTGTTAACCAGCCACAATGTCAGTAATACAGTGGGCGAGGCCAAAGAATTACTGGATTCAATTAAAGGCGGCAGTGGCTTTAGTTTTGTGGATTTGCTGGCCGACAGAGCCGGTGTACGTTTTGCCCGTATTGCCACAGCCTCAACGGCCTCTGCCACTTTGGTGCAACAATTTTTCCGGCAACAGCGCGAAGAAGCAGAAATTTTCCCCAGCAAAGCCCGTTTACCTGAAGGTTTATCCCAGCAATTATTTGAACAAAGATATCAGTCGGTGGATTCTGAAGTGTATCAGCAGATGGTGCAGGAAATTGACAGACGGCTCAGTGCGTTACCGCTTTATCAGATCAAAGCTGAATAAAACAGGCGGCTGCTTAACGCAGCCGCTGGTTCAGTTGGTCTATCACTTCGACCCAGTCGGCGTCCTGCTGATAACTTTCCCGCAAAAATGCCGCCTGTGCCGGCGTCCAGAAACTGGCTTTGGACAGCGCCTGATCGGCATCCAGCCGGTGCTCTTTGATAAATTGTTCAATACTGTTGCTGTCACTGCGAAGGCCCAGTTGGTCAAATAACTGACTGAAAGAATGATAACTACTGTTCATGGCAAGGTTCCTCAGGTTACAGACTGTGCTGTCTGACAGCTGCAGTCGGGCGGCTGACTTATAGCAGTATAGAAGAGCCGCCTTTGCTTTGCCCTGTCACAGCACTTGCAGTCTTTAGCGCTGTGCTCAGTGTGATGTTTTTAACCTTTTGCGGCCAAGGGTCAGTACCAATAACCAGATGCCAGAAAGGGTAAATAGCAGGGCAGACGCTGAGCTGATGATCAACAGCAGGTTATTAAAGTTATCACGATCACGATAATCCATAATGTGCAGCATCCAGACAAAATCAAATAAACGCCAGTTGTCGGTACGCACCCGCAATAACTGGCCAAGCACAGGATCAAGATAAAACACTGTATTGTCCGCGTCCTGAAACTGAACCTGCCACAGTGGCAACGACAGTCCCCGCGCTTCCAGCGGCAATGCAGTCAGCAGCCTGCTGTTTTGTAGTGTTCCTTTGCCGTTATAGCGGGCTGTTGCCAGAGTTCTGAGTTCGTTTTCGTTCAGGGCTTGCAGTCTGCTGCCATCCAGTGCGCTGAAGTACATCAGCTTTTCCCCATGTTGCAGCTGATACACAGGCAGAGTGCCGCGTTGTGTCAGGCTGAGCTGGGCGCCGGGATGCAAAGCCGTCAGTTGGGCCGGGCTGAACTGAGCTTGTTGCCACTCTACCTCTGGTGCGGTTTTTTTCAGATGATCACCACGAACTTCTTGAATGGGCAACACTGACATCACCAGTCCACTGCCAAACCAGGCCAGCAGTTGCAATGATAATAACAGGCTCAACCACAGGTGTAGCTGACGCCAGAAGCGGACAGAGCGAAAATAAGGCATAAGTTTCATCGGTTTAACCTATCAGAGTCTGGCAGGAGGCCAGCTTGCCAGTTTTGTCACGACAGAGCCAGTTGCTCGCGCACTTCGGATCTGGTTCTTGCAACTTTGCTAAATTATCCGGTGGGCGTTTTGCCGTTTTCAGCAATTGCCAGCTATGCTCAGTTATCACAGTGGTTTTCGGAGCTGATCTAATGCTAAACCGCTTTGCTGTATTTGTGCTGATGCTCTGCAGTTGCCCTGTATTTAGTTTGTCTGCCCAGGCCTTGCAGGTGTTGGTGGGCATGAACAAACCCCCTTATATTCAGATTGAAACCGCCGATGGTTACGAAATTGAACTGCTGCGTGCTTTGGTCAAGCGAATGGGCACCACGGCAGAATTTACCCATGTGCCAAATAAACGTATTCAGACTTTATTGCAGCAGAATATTGGGGATATGGCCACTTTGCAGCCGATGAAGGCCAACGAAGCCGGTCTTTATTATTCCTGCCCTTATATCCGTTATCAGAATGTGGTGGTGAGCCTGGAAGTACAACAGCTGGTGATCAACCAGCTGTCCGATCTAAAAAATCTGTCAGTGCTGGCGTTTCAGAATGCCAGCGCTGCGCTAGGCGATGAGTTCCGCGATATCGCCAAACAGTCGTTTAAATACCGTGAAACCGTCGAGCAGCGCACTCAGGTGGAGTCTTTGCATAAAATGCGGGTGCAGGCTGTGGTGATGGACATTAATATTTTTTATTACCATCACGACAAAATTGAACCACCGCAGCAGGTGCAGGTGCATCCGTTATTTGCCCCCAGTTATTACCGGGTGGCATTTCGCGACAAAAAACTGGCTGATGCCTTTAATCAGGCACTGCAGCAATTCTGGCAAAGCCCTGAATATCAGCAACTACAACAAAGGTATCTGATCAGCGATCAGTCCAGTGTACAGGCACAGTGTCCGGTTATTTAGGACAGCTCAAACAAAACAACAAAGCCGGCAATTGCCGGCTTTGTTGTTTTGTGCAGCACCAGATTAAAGCGGTTTGGAAAGATTGCCAGCTTTATCCCCGGCAAAACCAATCAGGGATGCATTGGCCCAGTTAGCACACACTTGGTTGTTGCCGGCTACAGTGCGCAGGCTCAGCAGTTTGATGCCACGGATATCCAGCTCAGGTTTGACGACCGCAGGTGCTTTTATTGTGCCTGAGTCAAACAACAGTTTGTTGTCACCATAGATCTGGAACTGCACGCTGCCATGCTGACGGCAGCTGTCGTTAATGCCCACATCAGCGCGGAATAACTGCCAATGCCCGGCGAGCTGATAATCAAGCCGGCTTTGACCAGCCACAGCTAAACCCTGACGGAATTTCAGGCCATTCATTTGCATCAGTGCTTTGGGGTTGATTTTGTGTTGACTCACCACAGCATCAACATCCGATAAATACAGCTGCTGCCGCTCTGCTTTGGGCAAAGGTTGCTCCAGCACTCTGAATTCTGAAATAGTGATTGGTGTGACTTGTTTGGGCAGCAACGCATTAAAAGCTTTGGCCACAGGGGTATTTGCAGGATCAGACTGTGTTGTGGCATCTGCTGCTGTCACCATTGGATCTATGGCAGTGCCATCTGCGGCTTGATCCTGAGTGCTTAACACGCGAAAACGGAATAAGGTGCCGGCTTTGGCGGCAAATTCCACTTTTTGCAATTTGTCAGACAGTTTCAGCTGGCCCCGATGCACCGGCTCGCCCCATTCGCCGTTGTTGTCGGCGATATAAACTTCATAATCTCGTACCTGACCATATTTCCAGTGTTGGTCATTCCGGGGCGCTATTTCAAAGCCATTGACCATACGGCGTTCACCCAGTGCCAGGGTAAATTCATGGGCACCGGTTTTCAGCGCCTGATCTCTTTTGGTTCTAAACCAGCTGGTTGGATTGTCGTCAAAAGCGTTTTCCAACACATGGCCAGGCTCTTCTGCCGGCCGGTTTAACACCAGCAGACTGTCGGCGGCAATAGCGTTACCCAGTTCCGGCGCTTTAGGGTAACCGGCAGTTGGCTTAAGGGCCAAAGCACTGTTGATGTTGATGTCAAATTGCAACCCTTGCCGGATGGAGGTTTTGGGCGTTTTTACCAAAATCACACCGTATTTTTCCGGGTTATAAAACCAGCCGCTGTTGGCTTTTTCAAAAGTTGTTTTGTCTTTAAATTCTGCTAAGGGTTGGCCTTGAAGCCTGACCTGTTCGGGTTTTATTCTGCTGTGAATGTGTAGCTGATAAACCCTCTGTTGCTCCTGGCCCTGGTATTCACCACTGACAGCGCCAATGTCAACACTGATATCACCGGCTTTACCTTGTGGTGCTGTCACTTTAAATTCTTGCTGGCTAAATTTGCCCTGCTGATACTGACGGGTATTGCCATCGTCTTCATACATAATGTAACTGCTCTGACCATACGGATAAATATCCAGCGTCAGCTCATCTTTGGGTTTTTCGCCGTCATATAAAGCAGCGGGATACATGGGCAAAATAGCGCCGGCCCGCACAAACACCGGAATGGTTTTTAAATCCACTTTGTAATCAAGCAATTGGCCTGCAGCTGGTGCATCCACCACCCGGCCATCCCAATAATCAATCCATTGGCCTTGTGGCAAATACACATCCTTGCGCCAGCCCTTACTGGCGGCCATGGAGCGGTACACTGGCGCTATTAACAAATCTTTGCCCAGTAAAAACTGATACTTATGGGTTTCGGTCAGCGCTGTTTGATCCTTTGCATGATCCCACATCAGGCCGCGCACTATAGGCGCGCCTGTGGTTTCGGCCTCATACGCCGTGCTGTACATATAAGGCGTTAAGCGCATTTTTAACTTCAGATAATCGCGGTTGATGCTGCGGTACGGCTCGTCATACCACCAGGGGTGTTTACGCGCCGCTTTGGCCCAGCCCGACATACCCATCAACACAGGGGTAAAAGCTTTCCACTGTAGATCGCGGCTATAGGTTTCTGCGCTGCCACCAAAAATAGCGTCCACATCCCCTGTGGCATAAGCCTGACCGGACAAACCAGAGCCAATCAGGGTGGGGATATGCCAGCGGATATAATCCCAGCTGGCGGATTGATCGCCAGTCCAGGTGACGGCATATCTTTGCACACCGGCCCAGCCCATCACTGTCCATAAAAATGGTCTGGAATCTGAGTTATTGAGGATGCCGTCAGCAGCAGCTTTATTGGCGTCCAGCGCAAATTGATAACCCTGACCTGTCCAGGCCACATCCAGTTTTTGCGCCCTTGAACCTGCTGTGCCTACTTCCCAGGCAATTTTATCTACACCGTTTTCGGTCCAGAGCCCGGTTTTAAAACCATATTTGGCAAGGCCTGCCACTACTTTGGGCAAATCGGTATAACCACAACCATAACCGTCGTTGGGTAAAATCCAGCCACCCGGCATGTCGTGTTCACGGTATTTTTTGGCAACAGTTTCAATCACATCCGGTGTGGTGCCTGTAGGGCCGTCAGTCCAGCCATCCGGCACAGTGCCCGGTTTTTTAATATTGTCACCATCGTTGTAACAGTCGGCGTCGCCATATTCAAAAGCCCAGCGTGGAATAAGGCGGGCACGGCCTGTGAGGGCGGTGTAATCAGCGAGCACTTCTTTGATGGAGTTGCCGACAAAATAATAAGCGTCAAAACGTGCTTCGTGATGGCTGAGCTGAATGTAGTCGCTGGAGCGAAAATCATAACTGCCGTTGGCCCAGCTGTTACGCAGCACCCCATAACCTTTGCTCGACAGATAAAAAGGCGAAGGGCTAGGTCTGTCGCCTTCTTCCCAGCCACCGGAATAAGATATTTCCATGGTTTTGCCTTTAAATTCAAAGGCACCATTTTGCTGGCCACCACCAAAAAAACGTTCATCGGCATCGGTGGAAAGTGTCTGGAAACTTTGTTCTTTGCCAAGCTCCAGCGGTTGTAATTCCTGCATGATCAACTGCTGATTATCGGCTTGATAAAGCGCAAATTTCAGTGGTTTGGCATAAATGCGCAGTGCAAATTTGGGTGTTTGTAACAGCTGATAATCACCTTTGTTGCTGAGCTCAAATTCAACGCCGCCAGGCGGCTGTGGCCACTCAGTGTGTGGCAACACTATCGCTGCCGCTTTATTGCCTGGCTCTGTGAGCTTGCCGTTTAACCCTGCCTGAAGGCGGAACAGATCGTCCTGCAGCAACTGAATTTGCAGCAGCACCTGTTGGTCGGTTTGTATCTCAAGCTGATTGTTAATCGCCCGGATAGACGTCAGATTGCCGACAGGGGCAGCCAGAACCTGGCTGGTTACAGCACAAGCCAGGGCGCTGGTGAGAGCAGCAAGCATAAAAGGAAGGCGCATGTGATAACCTCATGATGAATATGTAAAAAATGCTGCCTGAAAAGCCTGGGCGCCACAAGGCGGCTAAGCGCACTACCGCTGTTATTGGTCGTGGTTGGCTCTGGCCATGCTACCTTGCTGGTTAAGGCTGTTTGCTGCAGTTGACCGACCTTAACACAGCAGGTGTTTTGTTTGGTCAGACAAGTGTTGGCGTGCGTCATGTGGCAGCCATGTAACAACAAGGGCTGTTACTGCCTGTTGCTACCCACTTTATCCATAATGCTCTGATACAAAGCGGCGTTGGCGTCGTCACCGCAGCTGACAGGTTTCATGCTGCTGATATCACGGCGCAGGTCGGCGCCGTCTTTGGCCTGATAACAATAATCCCCGATTTTTTCGATAAAACTGCCATCTTTCATCACTTCCAGCACATTCGCGGCGGCATAAGCAGGTTTGGGGCCGCTGCGGGTGACAGCCAGGGCTTTTTCGGGCAAGGTTTTTTGTTGTAACGCCTTAACTTCAGCGCTGCTGAGTTCTGTGGCCTGTTGCTGCTGCCGGGTTGCCACTGTGGCTAAAATGCGGTCGGCAAGGCTTGGTGGTAAAGTTGCTGTCTCAGTAGTGCCCGGCTGAGGCTGGGTTTGCTCCGTGTTTTGCTGCGTGTTTTGCTGTGTGTTTTGCTTTCGGGCTTTGTTTGTTTTAGGCGCTGTAAACGCAGTTACCGTTTTTGTGGTGTGCTGATCTGTTGCTACTGGCGGTTTTTTGCCGGCTGCAGTCTCGGTGGTGTGCTTTGTTTTTAGCTTTGTAGCTGCTGTGGTCGTGGTGCTGGTTGGCTGCGCCTCAGTGTTTTTGTTGCTGCCGTTTGCAGGGGCTGGCGCTTTGGGTTTTGGCCAATGGACGATTTGTATTGTCAGTGGCGCTGTCTTCCTGGTGTTTTTAACCTGCGCTGGTGCACGCTGCAATAACAGCAGCGCCAGCAATAACAAATGCAGCAGCAACGACAGTGCAATGGCTACAGATAAACGGGAATACAGCAAGGGCAAGCTTAAAACTGAGGAAAATGATGCAGATACAGACTAAAGCTGACGAATGAAGTTCCGGTGTTTGTCAGAAAAACCTCAGTAGCCTGATAAGCAGAAAGCCTGCAGCCCGCTGTGCCGTCTTTGCGCTAAGGTCGTGCTCCGGGCTTTTCGCGCAAGTTACAGCCCTTATCACAATGCACTTTCTATCAATTCAGCGCTTAACCACTGGGCAAATTCACGCATGGCACCGGTTTCCGGCCTGGATTGCAGCCGGGTCAGCCAATAACTGCCCAAGCTGATTTCTGCGCTAAAAGGCCGCTGAATTCTGCCTGTTTGCAGCAAATGACTAAACATTCGCGCCGGCGCTATCGCAATACCAATACCACTTTGTGCGGCTTCCAGCATAGTGATGCTGGAATCAAAGACCATCACAGGATGGGTGGGGGGAAGTACAGGCCCGCCGGCTTGTTGTAACCAGGCAGCCCATTCGTCGCGCCGGTAAGAGCGCAGCAGCATAAAGTTCAGTAAGTCAGCCGGTTGGCTGATGTTGGCCGCCAGTTCAGGCGTGCATAAAGGCGTCAGTGGACTGTCACATAAATACATGGCCGCAGTACCATGCCAGGCACCACTGCCAAAACGAATGGCGTAATCCAGCCCTTCGGCGGCCAGATCCACCCTGTTGTTATTGGTGGAAATTTGCAGTTCGATATGGGGAAATTTTTGATAAAAGGCCGCTAAACGTGGCAACAAAAAGCCAGTGGCAAAGGTGCCAACCACCCCAATGTGCAGTTTTTCCTGCACTTTGCGACTGGCAAAATAATCTAACAGCTGGGCAATACGGTCAAAAGATTCATTTAATACCGGCAGCAGCGCTTCACCTTCAGGCGTGAGCATCAGGCCACGTGGGATCCGCAAAAATAATGGGCAATGCAGCTGATCTTCCAGCAGTTTTACCTGCTGACTCACAGCCGAATGGGTGACATTCAGTTCTATAGCGGCATGGGTAAAACTTAAATGCCGGGCTGCAGCTTCAAAAGCGCGCAAGGATTTTAATGGGATATAACGACGGGTCATGCGGCTTCCTGCAACTTCTGTAAGTTTTTCTAACAGCTGCTATACAAATTAACCTTTTGTCCGGCGAAGTCAACTCAGGCAAGCTAGTGAAGTGCGGGCCCGGCACTTTGACATAACCCTCTCGTTTGCAAAGGAACATTGATGCATTTATTCACAACCCAAGTGGCCTGGTCGCTCAAAGCGGCGCTGGCCTTAACGCTGTTCAGCACAGTACCGGCGCTGGCACAAAACGGCGCAACTCATCACGGCATTCAGCAGAAAATTTCGAGTGAAGCTGCGTTAACAGCGGCTGTTGGCAACGAAGTTCAGCAGCTGATGCAGCAACAACAAATCCCGGGTATGGCGGTGGCTGTGCTGTGGCAGGGCAAAACTTTTTATTACAGCTTTGGTAAGGCTGACATCAGCAATCATATTGCCGTAACACCTGACACGCTGTTTGAGTTGGGTTCGATCAGCAAAACCTTTGCCGGTGTTATTGGAGCTATGGCGCTGCAGCGGGGTGATATCAAACTGACGGATAGCGTAGTAACCCACTGGCCGGCGCTGACGGCAAAACCATGGCAAAACATCAATATGCAACATCTGGCCACTTACACCGCAGGCGGCCTGCCGCTTTTTATGCCAGAGAGCGTGACCGACAAAAACAGTTTGCTGAAGTATTACCAGGAATGGCAGCCTGCTTATGCACCTGGCAGCCAACGGGTATATGCCAATAGCAGCATAGGTTTATTTGCTCATTTGGCTGCGGCTGCCGGTGGTCAAACTTATGCTGAGGCATTTGCCAAACTTACCGCCACACTAAAGCTCAACAGCACTTATTTACAGGTGCCACAACAGGCGATGGCGCAATATGCCTGGGGTTACAACGAAAGCAAAGCTGTGCATATTGGCACTGGGGTATTGCTGGACGAAGCAGGTGGTGTAAAAGCCAGTGTGCGCGATGTTGCAAGCTGGGTACAAACCAACATGCAGCCGCAGCAGGTCGAAGCGTCGCAGCTAAAAGCCGCTCTTGTAAGTTCACAGCAGCCTTATGCCAAAGCCGGCCAGATGTATCAGGGGCTAGGCTGGGAAATGCTCGACTACCCGGTGCAGCTGCAAGCGCTGGAAGCGATGACAGACCCAAGCTTTGTCAGTGGTAGCCCTGCCAGTTTAATGATGCAGCCTGCTGCTGACATAACAACCGGAAAAACTTTTGGCAAAACAAGCCACTGGATACATAAAACCGGCGCCACCGGCGGTTTTGGTGCTTACGCCGCTTTTATTCCGTCGCGCCAGGTGGGCATTGTGCTGCTTACCAACAAACGTTATCCCAATGCACTGAGGGTAAAGCTGGCTTACCAGATTTTAGAAGGCTTGCAGTAGCAGGGCCGTTGTAAAGCCTCAGGTGTGATGTTCTGTGCAAAAGCCCCGTTATACTGCATGGCATCACGGGGTTTTTTATGGGGTTGTTGTATTGTCAGGTTTGGTATTTTGTCTGTTGCTAAAGAGGGTTGCTGCTTGCTTTTGTGCCTGCGCTGGCATGTAATGGCGCCGTTTTGTTGTCGGTATTCAAAGGAAAGTGCATGAATAAGCTTGTCAGAGATATTGGGTTGTTTGCCGTTGCGCCTGTTGTGATCCTGGGTGCGCTGGTCGCCTGGATGTTTGCGGCCACCACAGCATCCTGCACTAATGGCATCACAGCACAGCTTGCTTCACCTGATAATCAATTTAAAGCTGTGGTATTTGTCCGCAGTTGTAATAATGCCCCCGGTTTTAGCAGCAATATTTCCATTCTGGCCAAAGACGGCATGCTGGCGGATGGCCCTGGCAATTTGTTTGCCACCGAAGGCCACCCGGAACAGCTTGGTATTAAAGTAACCTGGCAAAACATTGATAAAGAGCGTTTACAGCTTAATGTCGCAAGCCAAAACCGCGGTGCATTGATACAGGCCGATCCGGTCTGGTCGGCCAATCCCAATATCACCGCGACTTATCAGTTAGGCACTTTGCCCTTGAAATCAGGGCATTGATGCAGCTTGGGATTGCATATCGACGGCATATGCCCGGCAGTCGTGGCAGGGAATTTACGAGCTGGTTGTCACATTGGGGCTGACTGGTTATTCCTTTTTCAGCTTGCAGCTGCGGGCGCTATAGCAGCGGGGACTCGCCCCCGCAGGCGAGTCACTTTTTGTGTCGACAAAAAGTGACACAAAAAACGCCCCCGATAAGCCTTCGAAAGCCCGCTAAAAATCAAAAGTTTGAGGCGCCGCCAAAACTCGGCAAGCGCTAGCGTCGCTTGCCTCAAACAGTTGGCGTCTTAAAACCTCAAACTTTCAATTTTTATCGGCTCGGCTAAACGGGGGAGAAAAGCGCTGGATTGGGGATTAAGTTAGTTTTGGTTTCGAAAAAAACTAAAACAATGCACATTTCAAGAACTGACCCAGTGGAGCTACAGGTCAGCCATTTTGGTTTGTCACTCTATTTACAACATAACCAATAGCACAGGAACGGCCGTAAATAACTATAGGGTCACCCGTATTTATATTTTCAAAGTCTATTGCTGGCTTTCGCCATTTTAAAGTGCCTGAATAATCATCATCTTCAAAATAAAGAGATAATCGAACGAACACACCAGGCGTTTTACCTGCATTATTGATCTTTGTGACAATTGCTTTCTTTGAGAATTCTTCGGTTGCAAACATGTTGCATGGGTACGCAGGTGGAATCGTAAAAAGAAATCCAACAGAAGCTGAAAATGCAGGCCAGAACACAATGGCAAACGCGATAAGAGCAATTTTTTTAAATTTTGTCTCTTTTCTTTGAAGATTTAGACTCCAATCACTGTATCCTTTGGCATTTTTTTTAATAAACCCCCAGTAGATGACTATTGATAAGACGATGAATGATGCGAGTGCAAAAACTACATAAAATATATTTTCTTTGTACACAAAAGCGATATCTGATGAAGCATATAGCAATACGCTCATGATTAGTGGATACAGCAAACCGAGCTGAATCCAAAAATTGTTCTTCTTCATATACAGCTCTCCTTACAACCACCTTCATCAGATCTTTCGGCTGTAACGTCAAACTAAACTTTGCCATCTAATTAGAGTTATTATGACATCCAGATTTCATGAAAAAAACTTATTCTTCAATAGGTTCTAACCATAAAAATGTCATACGCAATCGCTCTTGGCCCCGTTCAGCCAAGCCGATAAAAATTGAAAGTTTGAGGTTTTAAGACGCCAACTGTTTGAGACGGCTGACGTTAGCAGCCGTCGAGTTTTGGCGGCGCCTCAAACTTTTGATTTTTAGCGGGCTTTCGAAGGCTTACCGGGGTGATTTCTTTGGCTACTTTCTTTGTCAGCAAAGAAAGTAGCTCGCCCTTGCGGCGAAACCGCTTTTTAAACGCCATGCCGTAGGTATCAAAAAACCATATATAAACAGCTGTTTACCGCCTTTTAAGCAAATGGTACTCCAAACGTCACCCATCTAGTTGAAGTGCAGTGTCACCTATGTAATTAAACTTCAACACCAGCAACTGGCAAAGCAAAAACAAGCCAGCCCATCTCCCTTAGATCCAAATACCGCCCGACTACGTTAATAACCCTATACCACATCAGAGCAGCCAAATGCTGTAACAGCGGTCAAGCCATAGGCGGCAGCACCAACAAAGGGGCAGTGCAATTGAACAACACCACACTACAAGTGTTATACGACGGCAGTTGCCCACTGTGCAGCAGAGAAATTGCCTATTACCGCAAGCTTCACGCTTTGGAAAATCTGGTGTTTATCGATGTATCCAACAGCCTGCAAGCTTTGCCGGATGGCATTAACAGATGTGATGCGCTTAAACGTTTCCATCTGGTGGGGCAGAATGGCGAGGTGTGGCAGGGCGCGCGCGCTTTTTTGCGCTTGTGGCGGGCTTTACCTGGCTGGCGGTGGCTGGGTTATATCGGGGCTGTGCCACCCTTACCCTGGTTGATGGAAGTTGCTTACCGGCTGATATTGCTGCTGAGACCCAAACTTGCGCGTTTTTTTGGCAAGGGCGGCAAAGTCTGAAGAAACAGTGCCAGCACACAGCATTGCATGCTTACAGCAGTCACCCGGACTTATCGGCTTTGCTCATTTTGGCAGCGGCAATGATAAAAGGCAGCACCAAAAAACAAAGCCTGCAATATGCAGGCTTTGTGGTGGCGTAGCGGCATATTCCGCTCAGCACAATATTAATACTGATAATAATCGGCTTTTTTCAGCAGGGTTTCGGCTTTTAATTTACCGCTGACACATTGATTAATATCCGATTTTTTAAATACCCAATAAATATCTTTACCGTTACGGCCTTGCGAGGTTTCCAGCTGCAAAGAGACAAACTCATCATCTTTAATTTCGCGCAGACTGGCACCGTAATCACATAAAGTATTGGCAAAATTCACACTGATACTGGTGATCAACTCCGCCTGTTTTTGGGCGGCTAACTTGGCCTGTTCAGCCCGTTTTTTCTGGAAGTCCTGCTCCCAGGCGGCATATTTTTGTTTAATGTCGGCCAGGCGTTTTTGCAGTTCAGTGTTTTTGCTATTAAGCTGGCTCAGTTGTTTTTGCTGCTCAGCGTCTTCTTTACCCACTTTACGGGCAAATTCAATATCACGTTTTTCCCGCTCTATGTCTCTGAGCTCACGTTCTAAATCGCGGCTCTGTTCCCTTAATTCCCGCATCTGATCCTGCATTTGCTCTTGCTGCTCCATCATTTGTTCAGCCTGGGCTTCAGCTTGTTCAGCAATATCTTCAATGTCGGCTTCAGAAATATTCCCTCCGGCCAGAGCGGCATTGGCCGCAGCCGAAGCGCGGGCGCTGATGGCGGCAATTGCAGCCTGGTCAATCACCGGCATAGGGGCTGCCGGTGGCAGCGGTGCCATGGCAAAATAATGACCAAACTGGCCGCGGGTGCTGGTGCGGAACAATACACCCTGACCAGCCAGATAACTGTGGCTGATGCGGCCAACATTGGCATGCTGGCTTTGTTCTAACGAGGTTTGCAAAATATTGCGCATAATTTCCAGGTTCTGCTTCAGCTTAGGGCTGACTTCAGTGGCGGCCAGGCTGTGGCCGGTAAACAGCAGGGCGGCCAGGGCGCTAACATAAAAATTCAGTTTCATCGTGGTTTACTCCGGTTGGGTTCGGTTCGGCAGATAACTGCGGCTACTGTAATCAAGCCGGGCCTGGCTTGGCTGGGCGTTGTCCTGCCAGTATTGCCAGTCGGCCTGTCGTTGTTGATTCAGATATTCCACCAGCTCCAGCATGTCGCTTCGTCTGGCTTTTTGTTCATTTTCAGACAGATAGTCTTTGAGCATCACCAGCTGTGTTGCTTGCTGCTGTTGTTGCATCTGCAGTTGTTGCTGCAGATACTGCTGTTGTTGTTGCTGAAAACCCGCCAGCATAGTGTTCAGTTGTTGTTGCTGGGCTGCAGCATCAAAGCTGTTCCAGCGCAGCGCCAGGCCACCGTCCTGTAGTTGCAGTTGCAAAGGTGACATGCTGACCACCAGCGCCAGTGCCGACATCCCTACACTGAGCCTGGGCCACCAGGTGGTTTTCGCGGTTTTATGGCCCCATTGCTGGCGGAACAGCTGACTGGTGTCTATGTCTGGCACGTTGTCATACATTGGCGCTCTGGCATCCTGACGGATATTTTGTGCGGCCAGAAAACGGCCGTACCACTGAGCGTCTGAACGAAGTTGTTGCTCACATTCAGCTGCGGTGATTTTGCCCGAGAGCCAGGCTTCAAAAATTTGCTGATTGTCCAACATTGGCCACCTCCAACTGCACACGCAGTTTATCTAATGCCGCATAAAATCTTGATTTAACGGTATTGCTCGACAGCGCCAGCTGATCGGCAATTTCGTCAAAAGTAAATTGCTGATAAAACCTCAATTCCACCACCAGCCTTTGTTCCGGCGGTAAAGTACGCAGCTGTTGCTGTACCAGTTTTTGTGTCTGGGCGCCGTACAGCTGTTGCTCGTGGCTTTGTTCGTCTTCGTTATATAGCTCTGGTATATCGTCCAGATCCTGGCTGGGTTTGCGCTTGCGCAGCATATCCATAGCGCGGTAGTTGGCAATACCAAACAACCAGGTTTTAAAGCTGCTGTCGCCGCGAAATTGCGCCAGATTGCGGCACAACACCATACACACATCCTGCAGCAGATCACGGGCGTCGTCCGGGTTTCCCATCAGACGCAGGCCGTAATAATACAGCACGGACTGATACCGGCTGACGAGCTGCTGCCAGGCGCGTTCGTCACCATTCAGCGCTTTGTTGATTAAAGATTCGTCACTGCGTTTAAACACTTTGTTTTTATTCTCAGGTTTTGATGAGCATTGGTCGGGCCCTGGTGGAATTTAGTTGGCTGTGATGACTAAAAAAATGAAATATTTTTTAATACTAATTCAGTTGTTTGAATTTATTCATAATTTTATTTTTTCTTTAGTCGCAGTCGCTGATTTTTAGTGATTCGAACAACAAAAAGCGTAAAACCCTACAGCAGTTCAATCCAAAAACAGTCTGAGGCCGTATCCATTGATATCTTTATAAAGATGGATGACCAGAATGCGCAGAGCTTTATGTTTGAGTTTGCTCGCTTTATTTGGCTGCAGCCAGTCAGTACAGGATTATCAGGCTATGACCCCTCAGTTGCAGTTGTCGCAGTTTTTTGTTGGTTCCAGTGAAGCCTTTGGTGTGATGCACGACTGGCGTGGTAAACAAAGCCTGCATTTTACCGCTGAGCTTTGTGGCCAGTGGCAGGGCAATAGTGGCGATTTATACGAAATTTTCAGTTTTAGTGATGGCCGTGTGGATAAAAGACACTGGCAGCTGAGCCAGAACAACAAAGGTGAAATTTCCGGTACGGCCGAAGATGTGGTGGGGCAGGCAACAGGTCAGCTAGCCGGTAATACTTTGTATTGGCAATATTTGCTGCGGATTCCCAAGGCAAACGAGGCCGGCAAAGCGACAGAGCTCAGCAGCGATTATATTGATGTGACGGTCAAAGACTGGCTGTATCTGGTCAGCCCAACCCAGCTGATAAACCGTTCTACTTTGCATAAATTTGGTTTAACAGTGGGCGAGCTGACGCTGGCTATCCGCCAGTTGGATAAAACTGCGGACTGCGCGGCTTTTATCCGCCGTTATGAGGCTACTGAACGTACCATACCGCTGGCACCTCAAGGCTGATCAAGCCTAGGGCGCCAACAAACAAAAAGGCCTGACTTTACTCAGGCCTTTTTAAACTGTGATAAATACCGCTGTGTGATTGGGTTTGCCCAACCTAGTGCAAATCAGGATAGGCGTCGCGGATGGCAATAAATTCATCCAGATGACTCAGCAGAATATCCACCAGCACAGGGTCAAACTGTTTGCCTTTTTCGTCAGCTAAATACTGCAGCACTTTGGGCATAGGCCAGGCTTCTTTGTAACAACGTTCACTGGCCAGGGCGTCAAATACATCGGCCAGCGCCGTAATACGGCCGGCAATATCAATTTCTTCACCGGCCAAACCACGGGGATAACCCTTTCCATCCCAGCGCTCGTGGTGTTCATACGCAATAATGGCGCCCTGCTGTAAAATTTCATTCTGTGATTTTTGCAAAATCTGATAACCAATTTCAGCATGCTGACGCATGATGTCCCACTCGGCGGCGTCGTGTTTGCCGGGTTTATTCAGAATGTGATCCGGAATGGCAATTTTACCAACGTCATGCAGTGGTGATGCCAGTTTGATTTTTTCGGCGTCGTAGTTGGACAAACCATATTTCAGTGCCAGTAAAAAGCTGAAATTGGCCACTCTTTTGACGTGGCTGCCGGTTTCTTTGGACCTTTTTTCAACCGCCTCACCCAAAATATAAGACAGTTCACGCTGGCTCTCTTTAATCAGCTCTCTGAGCCTGATGTTTTCATAAGCCACGGCTATATTGCTGGCAAAATAACTGAGCAGATGATGATCAACCTGGTCAAATTTGCTGTCTTTACTGACATACAACAGGTTTTCCAGACCACGGCTGGTGGTGAAATAACCGACAAAATAATCATCACCATGGAAGGTGTGTTTTAATTGATGCACTTTTTTCAGCCGTTCAACCACATCGTCCGGTAGCTTGTGATCCGGCATTGTGTCCTGGCCAGTGGCAGCGATCACATCCAGCTGCAATTGCTGCTGTCGTGGGTCACCTGTGGCGGCACAACAGTAGATCTGCTGATGCTCAAGCCCCAATAAATGCGCGGCCTGCGCCAGAATATTAGAAGCAAACTCGGTCAGGCTTTCACATTCAAGAAAACTCACCGTTGAGGCAATAATTTTTTCCAGACCTTTTTTGTTGTCATCAATAATGCAAATATCACGGTAAGAACGTAATGACGAATACAACAAAGTTTTGAGTTTAATGGCGGTCACTTCGGTTTTGTTTTTGTAGTCGTTAATGTCGTAATCGCGGATCACACTTTCTTCTGGCGCTTCACCGGGTTGGCCGGTGCGCAGAATCAGCCGGATCTGATGTTGATTCAGTTCAGATCTGATGGTTTTAATTAAATCCAGGCCTGCATGATTGGTTTCCATCACCACATCAATAATAGCAACGGCAATATTGGGGGTGTTCTGCAGCACTGCCTTTGCTTCACGGGCGCTATACACGTGAATAAGTTCAACATTACGGTGTTCAAACTGGAAACCACGCAGCACCAGACTGGTGATTTGATGAATGCTTTCGTCATCATCCACAATCAGCACCTGCCATGGTTTGTGACTGCTTTGGGATGGTGCCGTTTCAGTTGCCCAACTGATGGCAGTGTCCTGACTGAATAAAAAGTCTTGGTTGCTCATAGGCTCAGCTCAATACAAAGTTACCGTTAACTATGGCTGACAATTAACGTATTGGCAGCTGTTGTACCGCAGAAAAATGATTTTCAGCGATTTTCCAGTGATTCCAGTTCGATATTAATAGCGTGACAGGAAATCTGAATTTCATATAACGAAATCACCAGGCTTAATAACAGGCAGACCAAACTGGCGCCAAACAGCCACTGACCCACCAGGGTCCAGCTTAAAAATAAGCTGAACATCGATAGGGTACAGAGCATAAAACTAATAACGCCCCAGCGCTGCATAGAGCGGATCAGCACAATCCGCTGGCGCAGATTTTCAATTTGCCTTTTGGCCAGATCCCGCACCTGATCACCTTCGCGTTCATTGAGCTGGCGGATCAGCTGCGCCAATACCAGAAACCTGTTGGTATAAGCCAGCAGTAATAAACTGATTGCGGGAAATAACAAAGCCGGGGTAGTAAGGGTCATGTGCCTGCTCCAATGACGTTTAACTTTGTAGCCAAATTACTGCAACAAATTGATTCGCTTGAAATCTGAACTCATATTACACTGACTTCAGCCAAATAAAACCGCCCGGGAGGTGCAGCATGGCCGTTGATTTATGGAGTGCAATGCTGACATTGTTTTTGATTATGGATCCTTTGGGCAATCTGCCGATAGTAGTGGCTATTTTAAAAGATTTAAAACCAGAGCGCCGCCGTATCGTGTTGATCCGTGAACTTATTCTGTCACTGATTATTTTATTAATGTTTTTATACGGTGGTCAGAGCTTTTTGGCCTTACTTGGGGTCAAAGAAGAAGCGGTCAGTATTGCCGGTGGTATTATCCTGTTTTTAATCGCCATCCGGATGATTTTTCCGCCGCCGGGTGGTTTGGCCGGGCTAAAGGAAGGGGAAGAGCCTTTTTTATTCCCGCTGGCCGTGCCTATGATTGCCGGGCCTTCCATTCTGGCTGCGCTTATTTTGCTGGCCAATCAGCAGCCGGGTCAGATGATGGACTGGACACTGGCTTTAGTAGGTGCCTGGTTGGTGAGTTGTGCCATTTTATTATTTGCGCCCATGTTGCACAGAGTACTGGGCGAACGTGGTCTGACCGCGATGGAAAGATTAATGGGTATGATTTTAGTGATAATTGCAGTACAAATGTTGTTAAATGGCATCAGCCATTATTTTAAATGGGATTAACAGATGCAAGCCGTCGTCAAAAATAACACAGAGCAACCTGAACAGACTCTGGTCCAAACCGCACAACAACAACTTGAAACCGCACTGGTTGATTTTTCCGGTCAGTTATTGAGTCAACACCAACAATTGCTGGAACAGCTGACAACTTCGGTGCGTCAGCAGGTTGAACAGCAGTGGCAACAAAAACTAGAACAACAACAGTTGCAACTGCATTCACAACAAAGCGCCGCCGATGGCGCCAGTTTACAGCAACAACAATTGGAAGCTGAATGCACGGCGCTGAAACAGCGACTGGCACAGGCAGAACAACAGCAACAACAAAGCCAGCAACAGCTGCAACAACAGTTGCAGCAATTTCAGGATGAAAAAGAAGAAGCACTGGCAGCAATGCAGCGTCTGGCGGTGCAGCTCAAACAAAGTCAGGACGACTTCAAAGCGGAAAAATACCGGGTGTTGGAGCTGGAAAAACAACAACAGCAAGCCAGCGAGTCAGGTAATCAGTTGCTGGAAAGTGCCTTACATCAGGTCACTTCAGAGCGTGACGCACTGCAGCTGCAAATTCAGCAGCTGCGCTCAGAATTACAGGATGCCCAGTTGCAGCAGGCCAGTGTCACCAGCCAGTGGCAACAACAGCTGGATAAACAACAGCAGCACAATACACAGCTCAAAGCTGAACTGACGCAACATCAGCAGGCGCTTGCTGAAGCACAGCAACAATATACGGTGCTGGTGCAGAAGCTGGCGCAGGCCGAAGCCAGCCTGGAACAACTGCAGCAACAGCAGAGTGAACAAGCCGGTAACCTTGCGCAGCAACTGGAAGAGCGCAGTGCACAGTTGCAGGCTGCCGAGCAAAAGGTACAGCAGGCAACAGCACAACAACTGGCGTTGCAACAACAGCTGGATCAACAGCAACAACAAACCAGCGCCTTGTGGGCCGCTCAGCAACAAACGGCCGAAGAAACATTACAGCAGGCCTTGTCGCAACAAGCCAAAACCCATCAGCAGGAAATGACACAACTGCAGCAGCAGCTGGATCAGTACCAGCAACAGGTGAATGCAATGGCGGTGCAGCTGAATCAAATCACTGTGATTGATCAGCAACTGCAACAGGAACTGAAAATCCGCTTGCAGCAGTTTGAACTGCTGGAGCAGGAAAAACAGCAGCTCAGTGCCAGTTTGGTTGCACAGCAACAGCTGCAGCAGTCGGCTTCTGCCGAACTCAGCCAGGCCGCTGCAGCGCTGGCCGAGACCCGGCAGCAGCTGCTGGTGTTACAGGAAAAAGAGCAGGAATGGTCGGCCTTGCAGCATAAGCTGGAAAGTCAGTTATTCCGAGCCCAGACCCGGCAGCAGGCGCTGGAAGAGCGGCAACAAAATGAAGGCGATCAGTCCAGGGAAACCATCAGGCAGTTACGCCAACAGCTGCAGCAACTGGAACAGGACAGTCAGCAACAACAGCAGACTCTGGAGCAGCAGTTGACCGAGTACCGGCTGAAGTTTGAATATGCCCAGCGTCAGCTGAATGCAACTTCGGGTTGAACCGGCCTTGATGCTGGTTCTGCCTGCATGCCTTGTGTATCATAGCGGCCCTGAAACTGCCCTCAGGGCAACTGCTTGTCAGATAAGAGAATTGCATGAATTCAAAAGCCAATAATTTCCAGCGCATGCGTGAATTAAGCTTCTATCAGCAAGGTGCAGTGGCCGCCACTTTGCTGGAAAGAATGATCCCAAGTTATCAGTTGTTTGCCGAAGTCACTGCTTTTGGTGATGCGGCTTTACCGCGCCATGTACTGGATTTGGTCTGGGAATGGCTGCAGGTAAAAAGAGCCAAAATTAACTTTGGCCGTTTGCAGGAAGAGCTGGAACTGGTGACACCTGAAGTCAGTCATTTTGATATATTTGGTGTATATCCTGCGCTGGATGCCATTACCGCGCTGGATATGATGCTCAACGGTATTACTCAGCAAGACAGCACTGAATTTATTAATGTGGCCAAAATCTCCCAGGCTTCGGTAGCTCGGCTGATTGAACATGAGTCGGCCGATCTGGATATCACCTCTGAAGCCGAGCTGAAAAAGGTGGTGCGTGAGCATGAGCTGATGTGCTACGAAATGGATTGCCTGGCCGAATTGATAGATATCTGCAGTGAAATTAACGAGTTTGGCCGTGCTGAAGTACAAAAGCTCAAAGCCTGGGTGGCAGAGCAGGGCGTGACCAACCTGGGTATGGAATTAAACCCGGCGCAAAACTAAAGTCTTTCCGCCACCGGCACTGTGTGTCGGTGGCAACCTCTCTCGCTCCCTCTGCGTTATACCGCGTCGGCTCTTTTCAATCATACCCTGAGGTTTATACAGCCTGTTTGATAACCATTCCCAACCGCTGTTCCGCGAATATCTTCCTTATGAATATGCTGTTCAAAAAGCGCCCAAATTGTACCTTTTTGTGAATTTTGTGCGTCATAATATTTTACACAAAATTTTCAAATTGTAGGTCACTCTACTTTATTTGTCTTAAATCAGTAGGTTACATTTTTAAATAGTTGGCCTTTTTTTTGCTAAAAGAGCGCAGCGCAGGATGATTGGAGGCTGACATAAAGTGGTTTAGTCAGGCTCTGGCTGTAATACCTGCGACCTGGTCAGCATAGCTGGCATATTGCTTGGTGTAATTTAAAGAGTTCTGGAGAACTTCAACATGACGTATAACTTTGGGAAATTGTTTGCAGGTTTTGCCGCTGTAATCGCTTTAATGTCTTCTGCTGCTATGGCTGCGCCTATCACTGATGTGAAGGAATATAACAATAACAGCGCAACTGAATATTTTGTTGATTCTGATGGCAACAAATACAATCAGCCGTTTTACCGTAACCAGAATCAGGATTGGGAGTGGATCCATAATCCACTGGCGGGTCTGTTCAGCAATATCAAACTGAGTATTTCTGCGTTTGATGTTGACTTTGCACAAGGTGAGCTGGACGCTATTTCGGTATTTGACGGTACTTCATGGCTGAGTCTGGGTTACCTGGCTGGCGCAAGCGACATTTGGGCCTTTACTGATTTTGATTTAACTGGTTTTAGCTGGGCACAAAGCCAGGTGAATGCGGGTTTAAAAGTGCGGATGAACATCGACCAGAACAACGCTGGCTGGTTAGTGACTTTAGGTAAATCAACCTTAACCGTAAACGGTGGTGACTTAGCTTGTGTGCCAACACCGGGTGTTCCTTGCACATCAATTGATGTGTCTGAGCCAGGTGCATTTGCGCTGTTCGGCCTGGCATTTGCAGGCCTGATGCTGCGCCGCAGAAAAGCCAACAAAGCTTAATTGATTATCTGGCTGTGGTTGATGCTACAGTTGGATAAAAACAAAAAGCCCGGTCAAACTGACCGGGCTTTTTGTTTATGTTTTGGCTGGTGAGCAGTCTGTTGCACTTTGACCTGGTTGCCCGCGTTGATACAAACGATATGCCAGCTGGCCTGCCACACTTTCTTTGATCGGGCGCCAGTTCGCCGGCAACTGGGCAACCGGCAGTTCTTTTTCACATTCGACATAAATCAGCGCATTGTCACTTAACCAGGCTTGTTGTTCCAGCAAGGTGGCGCAAGGTAATAATAAGTTTTGACGGAATGGCGGGTCTAAAAACACCAAATCATATTGTCTTTTGGGGCGCTGCTGCAGATACTGCAGACAATTGCCGGCAATCACTTCGGCATTGTTGCACTTTAGGGTTTGCAAATGTTGTTGAAGCTGTCGCACCGCAGTTTTATCCAGCTCTAACAGCGTCGCAAAGTGAGCATGGCGCGACAAGGCTTCCAGCGCCAGGCTGCCGCTGCCGCTGAAACAATCCAGCACAGTACGACCTGCAGTGTCCTGCATCAACCAGTTAAATAAGGTTTCTTTCACCCGGTCTGTGGTGGGTCTTAACCCCTGAGCATTGAGCACCGGCAAACGCCGGCCACGCCATTGACCACTGATAATACGGACAAAACCCGGGCCATTGTGAGTAGGGGCACTTGCTGCAGGGCGGCGCGCTTTCATCTGGTGTTTATGCCTGAATAATAAAGGTGTTAGTATAAGCGGCGATTTTACCTGAGTTTCCGTATTCTGACAGCGAACCCTATGACAAAACCTAACAAACTCTTTTCCTGGCTTGGCTTTGGTAAAAAACCACAAGCGCAAGTGACAGAACAAAATACTGCTGAAGTGTCGGCCGAACAGCAGTCAGCGCAGCCTGAACCGCAATTGGCGCAGCCTACATCTCTGTCGGCGCAGCCACAGCCAGCTGAACCTGAGCAGGAACCTGCAGCGCCTGCCCCTGTAGCGACCAGCAGTGAAGTCGCGGCGGCACAGAGTGAACGAAGTGCACAAAGCCATCAGATCACTGAACTTACTGAAACTTTGGTGCAGCCTGTATCAGCGCAGCCGGTTGTTGCTGATGCCGCAGAAATAAAGGCCGAAGAAAAGTCTCTGGGCGCGGTGTCCCAGGGAACGCCGGCAGAAACAGCAGTGCCGGTCGCAGCACCAGTCAGTGAGCCTTCTGCCCAGTTACAGCCCACAACAGAGAAAAAACCGGGCTTTTTTGCCCGGCTTAAACAAGGCTTAAGCAAAACCAGCCAGAACCTGGGCAATGGTTTAGCCAGTTTGTTCCTCGGTAAAAAAATTGATGATGATTTATATGAAGAGCTGGAAACCCAGCTGTTAATGGCTGATGTGGGTGTTGACACCAGTCAGAAACTGATTAAACAGCTGGTGCAGCATGCTGACCGCCGTCAGTTAAAAGACGCCGACAGTCTGTATGAAAAACTGCAGCAGGAAATGGCAGAACTGCTGGACGTGGTGGAACAACCGCTGCAGGTTGAACACCAGGGCGGTCCTTTTGTGATTTTGATGGTGGGCGTCAATGGTGTGGGTAAAACCACCACCATCGGCAAAATGGCACAACAATTTAAACAACAAGGCAAATCTGTGATGTTGGCCGCAGGGGACACTTTCCGTGCCGCTGCTGTTGAGCAGTTACAGGTGTGGGGTGAGCGTAACCAAATTCCGGTGATTGCACAGCATTCAGGCGCTGACAGTGCGTCGGTGATTTTTGACGCTTATCAGGCGGCCAAAGCGCGCAAAATTGATGTGCTGATTGCCGACACCGCAGGACGACTGCAAAACAAAGCCCATTTAATGGAAGAGCTGAAAAAAATCGTCCGGGTGATGAAAAAAATCGACGGCGCAGCACCACATGAAGTGATGCTGACTTTAGACGCTGGCACTGGTCAAAATGCGTTAAGTCAGGCAAAGTTGTTCCATGAAGCTGTTGAACTGACAGGCATTTCACTGACCAAGCTGGACGGCACCGCCAAAGGTGGTGTGATTTTTGCGATTGCCGACCAGTTTAAGTTACCCATTCGCTACATCGGGGTTGGTGAAAGTATTGATGACCTGCGGGTATTTAACAGCAAAGACTTTATCCGGGCATTATTTAATAAGGAATTCTGAACATGCTGCGTTTTGAGCAGGTCAGCAAAGGTTACAGCGGCGGTTTTGTGGCATTGGACAGGGTCAGTTTTGAACTGGCCAAAGGTGAAATGGCATTTCTGACCGGCCACTCCGGCGCTGGTAAAAGTACCCTGCTTAAACTGATCAGTCTGATTGAACGTCCGTCTGCCGGTAAGGTGTTTATTAACGGCGTGGATTTAAGCTCGGTCAAAGCCAGGCAAATTCCTTATGTGCGCCGTGACGTTGGCATGATATTTCAGGACCACCGTCTGCTGATGAACCACAGTGTGTTTGACAATGTGGCGCTGCCGCTGGTGATTGAAGGTTTTACCGGCCGGGAAATGGCCAAAAGGGTACACGCAGCGCTGGATCAGGTTGGGCTGCTGGATAAAGCACGCTGCTTGCCGGCCACTTTATCCGGTGGTGAAGCACAGCGGGTGGGCATTGCCCGTGCAGTGGTGAATAAACCGCCGCTGTTGTTGGCCGACGAACCCACAGGTAACCTGGACCCTGATTTATCCAAAGATATTATGCGGGTATTTGAAGCTTTTAATCAGGCCGGCGTTTCGGTGCTGGTGGCCAGTCACGATTTGGGCCTGATTGCGAGGATGCGCTATCGCACTATGACACTCAAAGCCGGCAAAATGATTAACGATGGGCTGACGCATCAGGAGGACGGCGAATGAGTATGCTGTTTGCAGGCCGTGCTGTTGGTGCTACTGCCAGTCAACCGAATGTGCTGCAAAAATTGCTGCGAGCTGTGCTCACCCATGTACGTCAGGCGATAACCAGTCTGGGAGAATTGTGGCGCAGCCCGCTCTGGGCTTTGATCACTGTGGCTGTGCTGGGTATCAGTATGACACTGCCAACCACTTTGCATTTGCTGGTGAAAAACGTGCAGCAGGTGAGCCGCAGTTATGATGAATCTTTTGAAATCAGTTTATTTTTAAAAAATGATGCCAGCGCCACTGATATCGCCACGCTTGTCACTTTGTTACAAGGCGATGCCGAGGTGGCCAAAGTGCGGCTGATTGATAAAGCTGCGGCTATGGCTGAGTTTAAACAGCAGTCGGGTTTTGGTGAGGCGTTAGCTTTTCTCGATCAAAACCCCTTGCCTGATGTGCTGTTGGTGACACCAAAGAAAAATCAGCCAGCGGCCGCTGAAGCTTTAATGCATAAGCTGGAAAAAGAACGTTTTGTCGAGCTGGCAAAACTCGACATCAGCTGGCTGGAACGGCTGGCAGCGCTGATGAACCTGATGCAGCAGGCGGTTTATACTATTGCCGTGTTATTGCTTAGTGCAGCACTGTTGGTGATCGGTAATACCATTCGTTTGTCAATTATGGATAAAAAAGCTGAAATTGAAGTGATGAAACTGGTGGGTGCCACTGACGCTTTTATCCAGCGGCCATTTTTGTATACCGGCATCTGGCTTGGTGTTTTTGGTGGCTTTTTGGCCTTTCTGGTGGTTGAACTGATGCTCTGGTGGTTGCAAGGTGCCATTGCCACTGTCACTCAGTTGTATCAAAGCGACTTTGTGCTGAACTCACTGAGTTTACGTGAGTTTGGTTATCTGATGCTGATTGCGGTGACTTTAGGTCTGGTGGGCTCTTATATCGCGGTGCGCAGCCATATTAAGGCAATTGAACCTTAATCTTGATGAATAGCGCTCAGCACAGACTGAGCGCTTTTTCTTTACACTTTATCTTCTTCTCTGGCTGTTAACATTAAACCATGAGCCCAATCCACAGCTTCCAGATAAACCGGGCTTAAATCGACCGCTTTATTCAGCGTCTGACGGGTGAGTTGTTGCTGACTTTCCCAGTCGGCTCTTTCAAAAGCTTTGGCAAGTTCCAGATACTGACCCAGCTTGCCAGTGTGCTCCAGCAAGGCCGATTTAATTTCCGGCAGTATAGGTAAGTCTTGCAACAAGCCAGCAAGCGGTTGCTCAAGTAAAGCATCCACCAGAGAAAACAAGCCGGTTAAAAAAGCCGAAGGTGGGTTGAGCTCGTCCTGGTTTAAGGCGGCTACCTGGTCGCAAAACCGGGCCCGCACTACTGACATATTTAAAAGTTCACTGCCGTTATTTTCACTCAAATTGGCCAGTGCCAATAAAGCGATAAACTTTTTCAGTTCCGCTTCACCCATATACACCATGGCATGTTTCAGTGAGCCTATTGGTTTTTCCCGGGCAAAACTGGCGCTGTTGACAAAACGCAGCAGCTTATAAGACAAGCCTAAATCACGTTCGACGATCTGTGACAAGTCGTCAAAGTTCAGCTCAACTTTACTGGCTTCGGCAATCAGCAGCATCAGGTTCAGTTTGCTGCTGCTGATGTTTTTGTGTTTCAGCATTTCCGGTCTTGCAAAAAAGTAACCCTGAAATAATTGAAAACCCAGTTGCCGCAGTTGATTAAATTCCTCAGCGGTTTCTACCTTTTCTGCCAGCAGGGTGACGTTGTAGTGTTTTATCCGTGACACATATTTGCTGATCTGCAACAGATTAAACTGCTGTACATCCACTTTAATCATGCTGATATAAGGCAGAAAAATATCCCACTTGGGGTCAAAATCATGATCGTCCAGCGCCAGCTGATAGCCCATACCATGCAGCTGTTTACAGGCGGTCATCAGCTCCTTGCTGATAGGTACAGTTTCCAGAATCTCAATCACCATACTTTTGGGGTTAATTGAGGTTGGAAAATGGTGGATCAGTGTGTCGGCGGAAAAATTGATAAAAGCCAGCTGACCGCCGGTGATTTTTTCCACGCCCATCAATAAGTGATGTTCGGTGATGAGTTTAGAGGTTGCTTCATCGTCATTGATATTGGGAAAAGCGTTGGACTCTCCGTCCCGGAACAACAACTCATAGCCATATAAGTTTTTTTGCGCATCCAGAATAGGTTGGCGTGCCATATAACAATACATACTACAACTCCTGCGCTGCGGCGATGGTATAGCCGCAGGCCTTGTAATGAGTGGCTGTTGGATCTGTGGTTTGTGGCAAAAGGCTGTAACTGCAGTTTTGAGCATATCGCAAAAAGCTGAATTACCTTATGCTTTGATATTCTGAAAAACGGTTGTTTATAAGATTCGGATCTTAAAATGATGGAACTTCGTTTAGCACTCTCAATCAAAGAGTGCTAAGATGATTCCACTTTAATCCTTGCAGGAGCTGTTCATATGACAAAAGCATCCCAACTTATGACACTGTCGGTCGCTGGTAGCGGAAGCCTGGAGGCTTATACCCATGCGGTCAGCAGTATCCAGATGCTGTCTGCCGAGGAAGAACGTTCATTAGCGGAACGCCTGCAGCAGCATGGTGATTTAGAAGCGGCCCGCCAGTTAATTATGTCGCATTTACGTTTTGTGGTGCATATCGCCCGCAGTTATTCTGGTTATGGCCTGCCGATTGGCGATTTAATTCAGGAAGGCAATATTGGCCTGATGAAAGCAGTTAAACGTTTTGACCCGACCGTTGGGGTGCGTTTGGTTTCTTTTGCGGTTCATTGGATCAAAGCCGAAATTCACGAATTTGTGCTGAAAAACTGGCGTATTGTAAAAGTGGCCACCACCAAAGCGCAGCGCAAACTGTTTTTTAACCTGCGTAAAGCCAAGAAAAACTTAGGCTGGTTCAGCCAGGAAGAAGTAAAAAACGTGGCTGAGTCTTTAGGTGTGCCTGAATACGAAGTACGTGAGATGGAATCGCGGATGAGCAATCATGATATGCCTTTTGATGCTCAGGACGATGATGACGAAAGCAACTTTAATGCGCCGGTTTTTTATCTGCAGGATAAATCTTCAGATTTAGCCAATAACTTTGAAGAAGATCAGTCCGAAGGCGCAGCCATTGAGCGTCTGCAAGCTGCGGTGCGCACTCTGGATGAGCGTAGCCAGGATATTATCCGCGCCCGTTGGCTGGATAACCAAAAACTGACGTTACAGGAACTGGCAGATCGTTATCAGGTCTCGGCTGAGCGGGTTCGTCAGCTGGAAAAAAATGCGATGAAAAAGTTACATGCCGCTATGGTGGACGCTGCTTAACAGGCCATAACAGGGGCCACACAACAAACAAAAAGGCAGCTTTGGCTGCCTTTTTGTTTTTTCATCAGCACTGCTATTGTACCCGGTTTTTTTTCTGTTACGCCAACTTAACCGGTCAATAAATCCGCATCAGCGTGGCCTTTAGACAGGGAAGCCGCAGCTACTGCTATTGGCGATGCTTTAACGCAACAGCAATAAGCCGCTAAAGGGCATTAACTCAGTTTTAGTGGCCGCAGTGTTCAGCAGAAAACGCCATTGGGGTTCATGTGGTACATCGGCCGGTACGCTAAATCCTGCTAAATCAGTGCGATAAGGCGGATGCCAAATCAACAGTTCTGCCGCTTGTATCTCTGGTTGATGTGACTCTGCCGTGATGGCACTTTCTGTTGTGGCCGGGTACACCAGACTGACAGAGCCTGAGCCCGCGACACCACTCTTGTTGTGCTCAGGTTTAGGCGATAACTTCAGCTGACGTTTACCGCTTTGCACCTGAGTGCCGCTGGCTGGAGACTCTGTGGCCGGCGCAGTTGTGGCAAAGTCAGCTGTTGCTGTAGTTGCAACCACAGAGGTTGTGGGTTGTTTTGGCCTGTGCGCCGTAACAACAGGGGCGGGCAGTGCTAATAACTGTGATACTGGTACCAGCTCAATGCCTTCGGCTTTGAGCCGGCTGAGATTACGGCGTAAATAACGATAGGTTTCAGGGTAGGGGTGACCAATGGCAATAGCGCTCCCCTGTTGTTTGGCGAGTTTTAACAGCTGGTTAAATTGCCGGTCCAGCGCCTGATAAGATTTGTCGTTATCCAGGAAAATGTCACGGCTGCGGCTTTTGACCTGATACTGACTGCTGGCGGCACCTACAGCACTGCGGTTGGTGGTTTTACTGTCGATAAAATACAGCTGGCGCTCAGCCATTACCTGCATGGTCCATAACATAGGTTCGGCAAGGCTGGTGTATAAACTGCCCATATGATTATTGACACCCACAGCTTGCGGCACATCGGCCAAAGCTTTATGCAGCGCCTGTTGCACTTCTGCTTTTGACATGGGTTTTCTAAGCGCGCCTTTGCCGAGCAAGTGATTTTGCGCCACGGCTTCCATTGGCATATGCAACATCACTTCTTTTTGTTGTGCTTTGGCAAGTTCCGCCATTTCTTTGCCCTGAGGTGTAAAAGGCATCACAGCAATAGTCAGCTGGTAAGGCAGTTTAATTAATAACGGATCGGCTTTTTGAAAGCCGATATCATCGATAATAATGGCAACTTTGGGCGGTAAGGTCTGGGCTTTTGCAGCCACACAAAAAAACGCCAACAGGCAGAAAAAACGGAATTTACACACAGAAAGTTATTTCACCGCCAAAAGACTGCAAGGCTGCAGCAAACTGAATGATACGGCGCCCATTATGCCTGACTAAGGCGCCCGCAACCAGCGTAAAGGATTGACGGCAGACCCTTTTTGCCGGATTTCAAAATAAAGCCCGGCGGCATTTTGTCCACCGCTCTGACCGACCAGCGCCAGAGTATCACCCGATTTCACTACTTCACCCGGAGTTTTTAACAAAGTTTGATTATTGCCATACAAACTCATCAGGCCATTGCCGTGATCCACCACTGTAACCCAGCCATAACCTTTGAGCCAGTCGGCATAAATTACCTGACCATCGGCCACAGCTTTTACTGCAGTGCCGGTTGGCGCCTGAATAATCACACCGCTGGCGGTCATGCCGCCGCCCTGCTGCGCCCCAAACTGCTGGCTAATGGCGCCTTTTACCGGCCAGGGTAAAGAGCCGGTTTTTCCGGTACTTTTTAATCTGCGGTTGGCAGCCTGAGCTTTCAGCTTGGCCAGTGTGGCCTGCAGGCTCTGTTCGTTACTTTTTAAGTATTCCAGCTGCTGATTTTGATCCTGCAATAACGCCTGCAGCTGCTGAACTGATGCATGCTGGCTTTTACGGGCTGCGGCCAGCTCCTGTTGCTGCGCTGTCAGCTGCGCCAGGCGCTGTTCCTGCTCCAGCCTGTTGCTGTCGGCTTGTCGTTTGAGTGCCGCCAGTTCATCCACTGTGGTTTTTAGCGCAGTCAGCTGCTGCATTCTGGCGTTATTAAAATATTGGTAATAGGTAAGCAGCCGCTCGAGTTTGCTGGCATCCTGCTGATTTAACAGCAGTTGGGTGTAATCGTGGCCACCAACCTGATAAGCGGCTTTCACCTGAGCGGCCAGCAATTGTTGTTGCTGTTGCCGTTGTTGTTCCAGTTGCTGCTGCTGTTGTTCCAGCTGCAGTTGTTGTTGCTGTAAAGTCTGCAGTTTGTCTTGTTCTGCCCTGACGGCCTGGCTGGCTTCAGCCAACACCTGATCCGCTTTTTTCAGTTCAGCTTCAGCCCGTTTCAACGTCTGACGCTGGTCGCGGCGTTGGCGTTCGGTTTGTTTAATTTCCTGCTGCAGCGATTCCAGCTCTTTGCGGGCACTGGCGGTGCTTTGTTGCGCCCAGGCCGTGCTGCCATACACTGTGCTGAGCATCAGCAGGCTCAGCAACAGTGGTGCAGGAAATAACGAGCGCACCGGCATACTCAATTGAGTTTAAACAACAATTTGCCGGTCATTTCGGCCGGAACCGGCATGCCCATCAATTGCAGCATAGTGGGCGCTATATCACTTAAAATGCCGCCTTCAACTGCGGTGGCATTGCGGCCAACATAAATTAATGGCACCGGGTCACTGGTGTGTGCTGTATGCGCCTGGCCTGATTCATGGTCGACCATTTGTTCGGCATTGCCATGGTCGGCGGTGATAATACATTCACCCCCCACCTCGGCGAGGGCCTCAACCACACGGCCGATACAATGATCAACAGCTTCCACTGCTTTAATGGCGGCGGATAAAATGCCGGTATGACCCACCATATCGCCATTGGGATAGTTGCAAACAATGACGTCATATTTGCCACTGTGAATGGCTTCTACCAGTTTGTCGGTGAGCAAAGTGGAGTTCATTTCGGGTTGTAAATCGTAAGTCGCTACTGAAGGCGAAGGCACCAGAATACGGTCTTCACCCGGGAATACGTCTTCCCGGCCGCCGCTGAAAAAGAAGGTGACGTGGGCGTATTTTTCAGTTTCTGAAATCCGCAGCTGAGTTTTTTGATGTTTGGCCAGCCATTCACCCAACACGTTATTCAGACTGGTTGGTGGATAAGCAACCGGCGCTTTGATATCTGCGGCATATTCGGTCAGCTGGACAAAAGCGGCTAACTGAGGCTGGCGGTTTCTGACAAAACCCTGAAAATCGCTGTCGGTAAAGGTGCGGCTGAACTGACGGGCACGGTCGGCACGAAAGTTCATAAAAATCAGCGCATCACCATCCTGCAGCAGCACAGGTTTGCCATCTTTGCCCAAAATAACACTGGCTTTGACAAATTCGTCGTTTTCATCACGCTGATAGGCCGCCTGTAACGCACTGATAGCATCGTTAAACTGATAATCAGCTTTACCGTCCACAATCAGATCATAAGCTTGTTGTACCCTGTCCCAGCGTTTGTCCCTGTCCATGGCATAATAACGGCCAATTACGGATGCAATCTGGCCATGACCAAGTTCTGCAAATTTTGCCGCAACCCGTTGCAGTGATGCTTCGGCACTGCGTGGTGGTGTGTCGCGGCCATCTAAAAAGGCGTGCAGGTAAATGGCTTTGGCGCCTTCGCGGGCGGCCAGTTCTATCATGGCAATCAAATGATCTTCGTGGCTGTGCACACCACCTGGCGATAACAAACCCATTAAATGCACGGCTTTGCCAGCCTGAGCTGCGCTGCGCACTGCGTTCACCAGCACAGGGTTCTGATAAAAGTCACCGTCCTGAATGGCTTTGGTGATGCGGGTAAAATCCTGGTATACCACCCGGCCTGAGCCCAGATTGACATGACCTACTTCGGAGTTGCCCATCTGACCTTCAGGTAAACCCACATCCATACCGGAGCCGGAAATCAGGCTGTGTGGATAATCGCGCCACAGTCTGTCCATCACAGGGGTATTGGCCTGAACTATGGCGTTGTCTGTTGGATCTTCACGATAACCCCAACCATCTAAAATCAGAAGTACCAAAGGTTTCACCGACTTTGCCATTACCACTCCGCGTCTTGTTGCTTGATCATCATTTTGAATTCATCTTACCGAAATTTAGCTGCGACTCCAATCGTCCTTGTTCAGTTATTGTGCAACCGGCGGCAAAGAGTGGCAATTTCCGCCTGAGGCTGCGGATGCAGGGCTGTTTTTGGCCCTGAAAGCCGTTATACTCGGCGCCAAATCATCGGATAACGGAAGCTAAATTGATGCAACAGTACCTCGAATTTGCCGGTAATCATCCTTATCTCAGCCTGGCCTGGGCAGGCATTCTAATTGCGCTGCTGGTCAGCTGGGTGCAATCCTTAGTATCAAAAATTCAGTTTGTCAGCCCAACAGAGCTGACCATTAAAGTGAACAGAGAAGATGCGCAGCTGGTGGATATCCGCAGCGCTGACGATTTTAAAAAGGGCCATATTACCGGCGCACGCAATATGCCACTGGCACAGTTTGCCAGTCAGATCGCGACCCTTGAAAAAAATAAAGACGCACCCATTATTGTCATCTGTCAGGCCGGCATGTCGGCCCAGGGCGCAGCAAAACAGCTGATTCAGGCTGGTTTTAGCAAGGTTGCGGTACTGCGTGGTGGCATGGGCAAATGGCAAGAAGCTAATTTACCTGTGGTGAAAAAATAACAGGATTTGCAGTAATGAACCAAGCCAGTGTCACTATTTACACTAAAGCCTATTGCCCGTATTGTGTTCGCGCAAAAGCATTATTAACCGCAAAAGCTGTGCAGTTTCAGGAATTCAAAATTGATGAACAGCCAGAGCTTCGCCCGGAAATGATCAATAAAGCCGGTGGTCGCACGACAGTGCCGCAGATTTTTATTGATGAACAACATATTGGTGGCTGTGACGATCTCCACGCGCTTGAAGCGCAGGGAAAACTGGACACTCTGCTTTTTAAATAACAACATTCAATTCAGCTAGGACACATCATGGCCGACGAACAAAACAATGTAGCAGCCGACACGCAGCAGGCTCAGTTTGCAATTCAGCGTATTTACGTGAAAGACGTTTCATTTGAAGCGCCAAATTCACCGGCAATTTTCCGCAAAGAATGGGCTCCGGAAGTAAAGTTAGACTTAGACACCCGCAGTGAAAAACTGGACGACAATACGTTTGAAGTGGTGTTGTCACTGACAGTCACAGCCACTATCGGTCAGGAAACTGCGTTTTTATGTGAAGTACAACAAGCCGGTATTTTTTCAGTACCAGCGTTAAATGATGCCCAAATGGCGCATATGCTGGCAGCCTTCTGCCCGAACATTCTGTTCCCATACGCCCGTGAAGCAGTATCAAGCCTGGTGAACCGTGGTACTTTCCCACAACTGAACCTGGCACCAGTTAACTTTGACGCTCTGTTTGCACAATATATGCAGCAGCGCCAGGCTGAAGCGCAAGCTCAGCTGCCAAACTAATACAGCTTTTGTTATGTCTGCGGCTATCACAGTTTTAGGCGCCGGTTCATACGGCACAGCGCTGGCGATTTGTCTGGCGCGTAATGGTCACCAGACCCTGTTGTGGGGCCGCAGTAAACAAGATATTGCTGCGATGCAACAAGATCGGATCAACCATAAGTATCTGCCGGATATTAAACTGCCGGATACTTTGGCGGTAACCTCCGATTTAGCATCGGCCGTAGCTGCCAGTCAGAATGTGCTGGTGGTGGTGCCAAGTCACGCTTTTGCCGACACCTTAAGGCAGATTAAACCTTATTTATTACCCCATGCCCGTGTGGCCTGGGCGACCAAAGGTTTAGAGCCCGATACAGGTCGCCTGTTGCAGGATGTTGCCCGCGATATTCTGGGGGACGATGTGTCTTTAGCGGTGTTGTCGGGCCCAACTTTTGCCAAAGAGTTGGCGCAGGGGTTGCCAACGGCAATTTCATTGTCATCCACCGACCCTGAATTTATCACTGTGTTGTCCGATTTATTACATTGTGGCCGTACTTTCCGGGTGTATACCAATCCGGATTTTATTGGGGTGCAACTGGGCGGCGCGGTGAAAAACGTCATTGCGATAGGTGCTGGCATGGCCGATGGTATTGGTTTTGGTGCCAATGCCCGTACTGCGCTGATCACCCGTGGTTTAGCCGAAATGTGCCGCTTGGGTTGTGCGCTGGGGGCCCAAAAAGAAACCTTTATGGGCATGGCTGGTTTAGGCGATCTGGTTTTAACCTGTACCGATAATCAATCCCGTAACAGACGTTTTGGTTTGTTGCTGGGGCAGGGCGCAGGTGTGGAAGAGGCAATGACTTCTATTGGCCAGGTGGTGGAAGGTTACCGCAATGCCAAAGAAGTATTTAACCTGGCCACCCGGGTTGGCGTTGAGATGCCTATTACCGAGCAAATTTATCAGGTGTTGTATCAGGGTAAAGATGCCCGTGCAGCTGCTATTGACTTGTTAGGGCGCGAAAAACGCGACGAATAAAACTGCTGGTAACAGCTGGATTTTCACCTGATAACAAAAAACCGGCTTTTTAGCCGGTTTTTTGTGTGTTGTGTTCAATGCGCAATATTTTATTAATTTGCCCTGCGTTCTGAGCCTGACCAAACAACTGGCCGGTACCGGACTGACAGCCCATCACATGCAGCAGATAACCCTGCATTTCGTTATCGATTTGCTGTGCTGACACCTGGAGCTGTTGGGACACTGCTAAACGGATCAGACAACTACACAAGTGACGTTTTTGGTCGTCATTCTCCAGCTCAGCCACTGCATTTGCTGCCAGAATAACCCCGGTCCAATAAGGCTGTTGTAATAAAAACAGGGGGGTCTGGCCGCTGCCAAAATGCAGCCACCATAATGAAAAACCGCCTTTAGCCAGCGCTTCCATCTGTTTATGGGCAAGGCCGGGCTGTTCCAGATAATAAGTTTCGTTGATCATCAGCGAAAACAACGCCGGATCCAGCTGCCATTCCTGTAAATGGTGCAGTAAATAGGGGAGCAAATCAGGTTGTTGTAATTGCAGTGCCGATAACTCAATTCTGACGCCAGGCACCGGAATCCCTTGCTGACGCCATTGCCACAGCTGCTGACACAGTTGCTGAAATTGCCAACGTTCGATGGCCAGTAGCTGATGGCTTTGCGCCGCTATGGCGGCAAAATCCTCTAACCACAATAAACCCCGTTTCGGTGAATGCCAGGCCAACTGTATTGTTAACGCAGTCAGCAGATGTTGTTCCAGCTGATAACAGGGTAAATAACAAAGTTCAAACTGATACTGCCGTAGCGCCTGCTCCAGCTCATCTGCGGTTTGCCAGTCGGCAGGAGTGGCAAGGCCAGGTTGTTGCCAGAAAGTAATGGGCTGCTGTTGTTGTATACCTTGCTGTAGCGCCCAATTGGCATGATGTAATAAGGTTTCACTGTCGGTGCCGGCTTGGGGATACACGGCCAGGCCGAGAAAACAACGCAGTGACACTTCAAAATCGGTTAAAGGGCAGGGGTTTTGTAAACAGAGCTGGAGCTGGCGTGCCAGCTGCCACAACGCCAGTTCAGTGTGTTGCTGGCAATGTTCAGCTTTAAAAATAATGGCAAATCGCCGTTCGGAAAATTGCCCCAGTACGGCGGCAGGTGGTAAATGTTGCTGGAGTTGTTCGGCCACCCAACATTCGAGGATCAGCGCTTGCTGATTGCCAAATTGTTGCCGGATCTGGTTTAGTTCAGTCAGTTCCAGCAGCGCAACGGCACAATGACGTTGGCTGGCTTCACATTGTTGCAGCACGGGTTCCAGTTGTGCCAGCCACAGGGTGCGGTTAGACAAACCAGTTAAGGCGTCATGGGTGCTGAGTTGTTGCAGCTGCGCCTGTTGTTGTTGCTCGGCGCTGATGTCATGTTGCACCACCAGATAACAGACCGATTTGTGATCTAATAAGCGGGTGATCCAAAGTTGCATCGCTTTGGGATCGTTGTCGGTGGCAAGCCAGACCACACCTTGCCAATGCTGTTGAAATTGCAATTCAGCACTGATATCGGGCCAGGCCGACTGCTGACAATATTTGCTTTGATAATATTGGGGTCTGCAGCCGGGCAACCAATTTAACTGCTGTGCTGCCGGGTTGGCCTGTTGCAGGTTAAATTCGGCATCTGCCAGCCAGACCACACAAGGGCAATTACTGAAAAAACTGTCCAGTGACAGTTTTTGTACCGGATTTTTTTGTTGTTGTGACCAGCGTTGGATCAGTACCCAGGCCAGCAGCAAAACCAAACCTATGCCCGGCACCGACAACACAAAAGAGCTGGCAAACTCTGTGTAGCTACTGTGTAACATCATGGCTTCCTTGCTTACATATGTCCCGAAATTATTAGTGAAGCCTGACCAAATTACCAGCAGCGGAGTTCTTTTATCATCGGGCTTTTTTTGTCCGTATTATAAATTTCGGTATACTGCCGTTTTTATGTGTTTGTTTCTGAATAAGCTGCCAGACCAAGCGCTGGCATCAGCGGAATTAGTCTTTATGTTTCATATCGCATTATTTGAACCGAAAATTGCGCCAAATTGTGGCAATATCATCCGGCTGGCTGCCAATAACGGTTGTGCTTTGCATTTAATTGAACCTTTAGGTTTTGATTTTGAAGAAAAAAAGCTACGTCGTGCCGGTCTGGATTATCATGATTTAGCCAGAGTGAGCCGCCACGCCAATTACGCAGACTTTTTACAGGCGATGAATGGCCGGCGTATTATCGCCTGCACCACCAAAGGCAGCCGGCCTCATACCGAAGTGGCGTATCAGGCTGGTGATGTATTGTTGTTTGGCTCTGAAACTCATGGTTTGCCGGACGAAGTGCGTAATGCCATAGCGCCTGAGTTTCGGATCCGGATCCCGATGATGGCCGATGCCCGCAGTTTAAATCTGGCCAATGCTGTGGCTATTATTAGTTATGAAGCCTGGCGCCAGCAGGGTTTTGCCGGCGCTGTGTAATTACAGGAGTGTATGATGACAAATGCCAATTATCAGCTGTGGGTGCGCCGTTCGGGTTATCTGACCTTGTTTACCGCTCTGGTGATTGTGGCATTAAAACTCACAGCTGCCATTATGACCAACGCGGCGTCAGCACTGGCATCTTTTATGGACGCGTTGTTGGATGTGCTGGTGTCGGCGCTGAATTTTATTGCATTACGTTATGCATTAAAACCTGCCGACGAAGAGCATCGTTTTGGTCATGGCAAGGCCGAAGCCATTATGGCGTTGTTTCAGGCCGCCTTTTTAACGGGCGCCGCTGTACTGTTGTTATATCAGGGGGTTAGCCGTTATTTCAGCCCTGAGCCAGTAGGGGCGCTGAACAGCGGTATTCTGCTGACTTTAAGCTGTACCTGTCTGACCCTGATGCTGGTACTGGTGCAGCGCTGGATCATCAAAAAAACCAGTTCTTTGGCGGTTAAAGCGGATTCTGCACATTACAGTGGTGATGTATTGATGAATTTGTCGGTGATAGCGGCTTTATGGCTGGTCAACAATTCGGTGCTCTGGGCAGACGCTGTGATGGCGGCGGCGATAGCCTTGTATTTGTTATGGACAGCCTGGCAACTGGCGCTGGAGAGTTTACGGCATTTGCTTGATGAAGAGCTGGCAGAGTCTGAAAGGGCACAGATTGTCGCTACCTTGCATCAGCTACCTGAAGTCTATGGGGTGGATCAGCTAAAAACCCGCCAGGCCGGTGTGAAAGTTTTTGTGCAGCTGAGGTTGTTATTGTCCGATCAGCTGTCGTTATTACACGCCCACGATATTGTTGATCAGGCCGAACACAAGGTGGCGGCGTTATTTCGGGATGCTGATGTGATTATCCATGCCGATCCGATATCAGTGGTGCCTGTGCCTGAGTATCCAAAACCCCAGACAAAAACTGATTTACAGCGCTGAACCACTGGCTGCGCACCTGATCTGTTTCGGTCAGTAACTCATGCCGGGCATCCTGAATGGTCACAACATCCGGCAGGGGCTGTTGTTGGCGCCAGCGCTGCCATACCAGCCGTTGTTGCTGGTTATCCACCACTGTATCTTCAGCACCCTGCAATAACATACAAGGTATAGCCGGCACCGGCCCGCAACTTAACTTTTGGCACGCCTTTAACGCTTCAGCCAGCCAGTGCCAGCTGACCCCCCCAAGCTGATACTGTGGATATTGCTGATATAAATCACGAAACCATTGGTAGCGTTCAGCGCTGTGGGTTAAATCATTAAGCGCAAAAGTTTTAGGCTGGTAAGGCCCCTGACCTGGCACATACCAGGCCTGCTGACTCCATAGCTGGTTCAGCGCGCGCATAAAATTGGCCACAACCGGCACTATGCCAGCCGGTATCGGGCTGGTATGAATGCCCCACATCGGCGAGCTGAACACGGCGGCCTGAATGGGGTTTAAGCGCTGTTGTTGCAGATAAGCCGCCAAAATGGCACCGCCCATCGAGTGGGCAATGGCCAGCAGCGGCAAGTTGCAATCCTGCTGAACTATGTTGTTGATAAATAGTTGTAAATCGTTCACATAGTCGGAAAAATCTCTGACATAACCACGCTGTGGATCGGGCAATAAACGGTCTGATGCACCCTGGCCGCGGTGATCCAGCACAAACACCTGATAACCCGAATGTAGTGCATCGGCAATAAATTCGGCATATTTATGGCCGGCTTCTATCCGGCCCGGCACCAGCACTAAAGCTGCTGCCGCCTGCGCCGGTTGCCAGCTGCTGTAGTGCAAGCGGCAGCCGCCTGTACCGGTAAAATCATGGTGTTTACCTTGTTGCCACAGCTGTTGCAAAGCGACAGTGGCGTTGCCTGAACGAAAATCAGCCTGGGTTAAATGCGGCTTCAGCATGGGAAATAAGGTCAAACTTGGCTGCTCCTGTTGGCAAAAGTCAGTTCAATACATAAACCACCGGTCTGTGGCAGACTGGCGCTGATGCTGCCGCCATGTTGTTTTGCCGCCTGTGCTGCGATGGCAAGACCCAGGCCAGTACCGCCTGTGGCGCTGTTACGGCTGTCAGACACCCGGTAAAAAGGGGCAAAAATCTGTTGCAGACAATCCGCTGGAATGCCAGGGCCCTGATCGCAGATACAAAGTGTTGTCTGTTGCTGATCCTGTCGCAGACTAAACTGAATGGAGCCGCCTGGCGGGCTGTATTTAATGGCATTACGCAGCACATTTTCAACAGCCCGGGCTGTCAGCCGGCTGTCACATTGCAACAGGCAGCGCGCCGGGCCGTTAAGACTGAGGTTTAACTGTTTTTCGTCGGCATCCAGTCTGTTCACCTCGAAGATTTCTTCAATCAGTTCAACAAAATCAAGCTCCTGCCACTGTAGCTGATACTGGCCAGCATCCAGTCGGCTGAAGGTGAGTAACTCTTCCAGTAAAGCGTCGATCCGCTCCAGCTCCTGCTGTAACCTTGGCAACTGCTGGCCGCCGCCCTGACGCTGCTCCAGGGCTATAGCGAGCTGGGCTCTGGTTAAAGGAGAGCGCAGCTCGTGTGACACATCTCGTAAGAGTCTCTGTTGGTTTTGCAATAAATCACTGATTTTGCCTGCCATCAGATTAAAACCACGACTAAGTTCACCTATTTCATCCTGCCGGCGGGCCGGGGCTTCAGCACGGGCCTGTAAATCACCGGCCGCAAAGTCGAGGCTTTTTTGTTGTAACAGCCGCAGTGGTTTGGTGATGCTCAGTGCCAGCACAATACTGGCCAATGCCGACACGGCAAATAACAGCAAGGGTAACAGGTATTTAGGCAGTGCCATTAAATCAAGGCCAGGGTTTTGTGGCCGGGCACGTTGTTGATAAAGCGCCAGTGTTCTGCCGTTAAAATTTACCAGAAAGGGCCCGGCCAGCAGTGTATTGCGGTGCAGCAATAACCTGGGTTTATCCAGTTGTGACAGCTCGGTCAGCCAGTTTTGATCAAAGTTACGCGGCAAAATTTCGCTGTTCAGCACTTGATTGGTATCTGGATCCACCACCAGCCAGCGGTTATGATCACGGCGGTTGATGCGTTTTGACAATTCTTCAATTGAATCCGCTTTTTGCAGCGATTTTAACAAGGGTTGTAATTGGTGGCTGATGTCGTGTGGTAAACGGCGAATTTCGGTATTGTCACTAAGTCCTTTGGCCAACAACCAGGCACCGGCCATGGTCAGTAACAGCACCAGCCAGAACCAGGCAAAAATCCGTACTGCCAGATAACGCAGTGGGTTCAGTGCTGCAAATGTCATGCTTGCTCCAGAAATAAATAACCACTGCCACGCAAAGTCTGAATTTTTTCTCCGGCATCGGCCACACTGAGTTTTTTGCGGATATTACTGATATGCACATCCAGGCTGCGATCGTACAGCTGCAGCGTGCGGCCCAGCACTTCTTTACTTAAATCTTCTTTGGTAATAACGCTGCCGGCATGGCTCATCAGATAATCCAGCAGCTGAAATTCGGTCGCGGTCAGCACCACAGGAGAGCCGGCGCAGTGCACCTGACGGTTTTGTCGGTTCAGCTGCACATTATTCAGCTCCAGCAGGTTGTGCTGTTGTGGTGCAGCGGGCTGCTGGGCCAGTTCGACCCGGCGCAGAATAGCGCGCACCCTGGCGCTTAATTCCCGTGGGTTAAAAGGTTTTGCCAGATAATCATCGGCGCCAAGTTCCAGCCCGACAATACGGTCAATATCATCACCACGGGCCGTCAGCATCAGCACCGGACAATAACTCGATTGCCGCAGCTGGCGCAGCAAAGATAAACCATCCAACCCAGGCAGCATCACATCCAGCAAAATCAGTTGATACTGGCCGCTTTGGGCCAGTTGTAACCCGGCCGGGCCATCGGCCGCTCTGTCCAGATGAAAACCGTCCAACGTCAGATAGTCAATCACCAGCTGACTCAGCTCATGGTCATCATCAATCAGCAGGATTTTTGGGGTCATGGTTTATCCTCAAGGCTAGCTCAGGCGCAGTTTATCGCTGTGACACAAAGCGACAATGCTCTTTACACAACCTTTACCCTGGCTTGGCGTTGCTTTGCATAACGCAGAGTATGCTTGTTTCATCGCTGCTGAGTCCAGCGCAATCAATGTAAAACAACCCCAGAGTTATGGAGCTTAAAATGAAAAAATTCAATCTGTTAGCTTTAGTTTTGTCTTCAGTTCTTGTGGCCGGTGCCAGCACTGCGGTACTGGCGGGTGATCGCCATGGTGGTCACGGTACCCATGTATTTGCCGATGGTAAAATGTTTAAAGGGCTGGATTTAACGGACGCACAAAAAACGCAGGTGGATGCGCTGTTAAAAGCCCACCGCGAACAAATGCTGAATAAAGCCGAACGTTATGCGATGCATGAAGAGCTGCAGTCGGTGTTAAACAGCGACACTTTTGATGAAGCCGGTGTGCGGGTGCTCCTGGAAAAACAACAAGCGAAAAAGCTGGAGCAAGAAGTAGCACAACTGAAATTACAACATCAAATCAGGGCTTTATTAACGCCGGAGCAAAAAGCCAAGCTGGATGAACGTAAAGCAAAAATGCGCCAGCGCATGCAGGAAAAAATGGCCGAGCGCCATAACAAAGCAGACACTGAATAAACAAAGCCGGGTGCTGGTGTATCTTCTGCACTTGCCCTGCGATGTGATACCCGACAAAGCCGGTTTAGTCCGGCTTTGCGCTATTTGTGTCACAGGTTTGGCTGGCAGCAGGCCGAAACTGCAGTTAAAAACTAAAAAAATCATAGTTATAGAAAAATAGTTGGAGTAATCACTTTAAACAGCAGTGCACAAATGCCGACGGCAAAGGAGCTGAGCGCTGCGAGTTATATCAGCAGTTACTTAACCATTTCAGATTTTTATCTAAAAAATATTTAAACAAAACGGCGTTATTGCATTGCTTTGGTTAACAAATTTACCCAAAAGCTTTAGTTGTGTTCAGTCTCTTTTGCTCTATCTTGGAACCCTGACGGGCTGTGCCTGACTGCTGTAACAGGTAATTCCCGAACATAATCAATAACAAGATGGGGATAGACGATGAAACTATTATATTCGCTGGCGGCTGTTGCAGCCTTCAGTTTCCAGGCGCAGGCTGCGGTGGCGGGTTACCCTGTGGTACTGATCCACGGTTTTCAGCCAGATCAGCTAAAAACCAAACCAGCAGCTGCTGAAGTCAGCCAAAACGGCGAGTCATATTGGCAGAACTACTGGAATTCCAGAGCTGATGTGCGCATTGACTGGCCATCCCATGAGCGCATCAAAGGCAAAATTGCCACCGACTATGTCTGGCCCAAACTGAAAGAATTATCGCTGAATAACACCTGCAAAAACGGCTGTATTATTGTCAGCCATTCTACCGGCGACCTGGTCAGCCGGTATCTGATTGACAATCAGGCACTCTGGCTGCAAAACGCTGGCTTAACGCCCCTGAATATTGTGGCAACTTTCGACTTTGCCGGTGCTGGTGGTGGCTCAGAGCTGGCCGATTTGGCGGTCAATGTGGCCACTGGCGGCGGTTTGGTTGATGCTGCACTGAAAGCGGCTTTGTCCTTGTGGCTGGGCGAAATCCCCAGCGCCACCAATGTGGGGGTGTTGCAGGATTTAAGAGTCAATAGCGCGCGGCAGCTAGCGGCTATGCCAGGCAGCCGGGTGCCGAGGTTACGTTTTGCCGGTGCTTCTTCTGCTTTTTTAGGCCTGACCAGCCCGTTTTTACCAGGTAATGATGACGGTGTAGTGGCGCCACATTCCAGTTGTGGTGCTTCAGCGGCAGCAGCTTTTGACAGCTGTTCAGGCTCTGTGGCTTTTGATGGCAAATTGACCAGCCAGACTGGCGTCAGTAACTTTATGCCTTATCACTATCCGATGCTGATGAGCCAGGACTACAGCCATAGCAATCTGATAGACGCGGCAAGGCGCGGTAATGTTACTGCGGTATATAGCAGCAGAACTTATCTGAACGGCAAGGCGCTTAGTTTTACCACTTATGATGAAAGTCGTGGCTGGTGGATCTTCGCCTCTAAGTACCGGGTGGTCAAAGGGTCGGAAACTTACAGTATGTCTGACTTGTTATACCGTACCGCCAATCAGGGTTAATGATGAACAAAGGTTATGGCTGGGCGCTGGTGGCACTGACCATGCTCTCTGGCGCCTTTTGGTGGGGGTTTAACCGGCCTGATGTAGCGCCACAGCTTCAGAGCGAAGCTGTGGCAAAACCGCAGCTTGCGCCGGCTGAAACTCTGGTGGTCAACAAAACTCAGGGCTCTGAGGTGGTGGAAGTGAAAGAGCAGCTGCCCCAGGAGCTACAACAAAGTTTTGCACTGGTGGCGCAAAGTTATGCCGCTGAAGTTGCAACGCCGGCTTATTCAAGGCCACTGAGCAGTGCTGACACTCAGCTGCTGGCACCCAATCAGTTTTTTGCCCAGACCATTCCGCTCTCTGATGGGGGCAGTATCCGCCTCGAAGCCAGCCAATACAGATTCAGTTACCCTGAACCTGTACAGGTGAGCCTGATCAGTCAGGGGATTCAACTCAGCAGTGTAGAGGTGCAATTGTTGTCGCAGCAAAGCGGTGCGCTATTAACCAGCCAGACCCTGGCAGGGCAGGACGGTCGTTACGATGCGGTATTCACGCCAGAGGCAGGGCAAGGCTGGGATGGTGAGCTGGAAGTACGCTTTGTGTTTGACTACCAGAATGAAACACAGCAGCTGCAAGCTGCGATTGAATACAGCCAGCCGGTGGCTGAAATTACCGCTGTGGGCAGTCCTTCACCTGTGGGTGCCGATTTGGAGATCCCGCTGCAGTTAACTGTAAAACACTCAGGCTTTTACCGGCTGCGTGCCAATTTATTCAGCGAAAACGGCCAACCGCTGGCACAGCTGACCGCCACCGACAAACTCAGTAGCGGCGCACAACAACTAAAGCTGAAGGTGCATAAGTCGGTGTTGGCAGGGCGCAGCGGCCCTTATTGGCTCAGAACCTTTGTGCTGGAGCAAATGTCGGCGACACCGGCAGAACCGACCCGTTACGGCAAAAGTACCGAACCTGAATATAAGGTGGAGTATTTGTCGCTGGATAGTCTGTCGGATGAACCGGCACAGTTGTCGGACGAAGAGCGGCAGCGGCTGGAGCTACTACAAAAACTTGCGGGTAAACAATAAGCTGCAGCCTTTTAGGCCAAGGTTGCAGCTTATGTAAAAAAGGGGGTTATTCAGTTTTTTATGAAGGCCTCTGTTCAGAGCCTGCGTTGCAAACAAAGCCGGCGCCTGAATTTGGTGCCGGATCTTACTCCATATCCAGTTCTTTGAGTTTGCGTGTCAGTGTGTTGCGGCCCCAGCCAAGACGTTTGGCGGCGTCCTGTTTATGGCCATGGGTAAACTGCAGTGCTTGTTTCAGCACAATACGTTCAAACTCAGGGCCTGCTTCTGACAGAATATCTTCTTCACCTGCATTGAGTTTTTGCTGTACCCAGGCGGCCAGTAGTTCCTGCCAGCTGTGATGCTGCTCGCCATTGGTGGCGCTGTACACTTTAGGGGCAGCGGTCAGTTCAGGCGGTAAATCGGATAACAGCACCTGTTTGCCGCTGGCCATCACTGTTAACCAACGGCAGGTGTTTTCCAGCTGGCGCACATTGCCGGGCCAGTCGAGCTGACTCAGGTACTTTTCGGTGTCGCTGGCCAGGCTTTTGGCTTCGACATTCAGCTCTTTGGCGGCTTGTTGTAAAAAATGTTGTGCCAGCTTTGGAATGTCCTGTTTGCGATCTTTGAGTGCCGGTATATGAATGCGGATCACGTTCAGACGATGGAATAAATCTTCCCGAAATTTTCCTTCAGCTACCAGTTGCTCCAGATTTTGGTGAGTGGCGGCAATAATACGCACATCCACATTGACACCCTGATGACCACCCACCCGGTAAAACTGACCATCAGCCAGCACCCTTAATAACCGGGTTTGCACGTCCAGCGGCATATCACCAATTTCATCGAGGAATAAAGTACCGCCATCGGCCTGTTCAAAACGGCCTTTACGCAGATTGGCGGCGCCGGTAAAAGCACCTTTTTCATGGCCAAAGAGTTCAGATTCAATCAGATCTTTTGGAATGGCGGCCATATTCAGCGCAATAAAAGGCTGTTCGCTGCGTGGGCTGTGTTTGTGCAGCGCATGTGCCACCAGCTCTTTACCTGTGCCGCTCTGACCATTAATCAGCACGCTAATGCTGGAACGCGACAAACGGCCTATGGCGCGAAACACCTCCTGCATCGCCGGTGCTTCACCAATAATTTCAGTAAGTTGCGTGCTTGTGGCTTGTTGTTGTTTGGGTTTTTTGGCGCTGGCATGTTCCAAAGCGCGGCTGATGAGTGCCACTGCTTCGTTAATATCAAAAGGTTTGGGCAAATATTCAAAAGCGCCTCTTTTAAAGGCATTCACCGCACTGTCTAAGTCGGAGTGGGCCGTCATAATAATCACCGGCAACTCGGGGGCAAGCTGTTGCAGTTTGGACAGCAACGCCATGCCATCTGTGCCAGGCATGCGGATATCGGACACCACCACAGCCGGCTGGTCGTATTCAAGGCGCTGTAACATTAAATCCGCTGAGGCATAACTTTCACAGGCAATGCCGGCACGGGCCAGCGCTTTTTCCAGTACCCAACGGATTGAGTTGTCATCATCAATAATCCAGACATCCTGATGCATGCTTAAGCTCCTTCGTGATGGGCCGTACTGTTGATCGGCAGATATAAAGTAAATTCGGTACGCCCTGGCCAGCTGTCACAATCAATCCAGCCGCCATGCTGATGAATAAGGGTTTGGGCAATAGACAAACCAAGGCCGGTGCCACCCGGTTTGCCGCTGACCATAGGGTAAAACAGCGTGTCTTTAATCTCAGGCGGAATGCCAGGGCCATTGTCGATCACTTTTATGGTGGCTACTAAACGGTGGCGGCGGCCATGAATGGTGTGCTGATGCAAAATACGGCTTTGCAAAGTGATATCCCCCCCTTGTGCCAGCGCTTGTTGGGCGTTGCGCACTATATTCAGCAGGGCTTGTTCAATCAGCTCCGGATCGAGTAAAAAATCCGGAATGCTAGGGTCGTAATCGCGGCAAAACTGCACTTCGGCAGGGTTGTCCATTTGCGCCAGCTGACACACCCGCTCGATGATCTGATGTAAATTTGCCAGGCTGCGTTGTGGCGGTTTATAAGGGCCAAGCAGCCGGTCCACTAAATTTCTAAGCCGGTCGGCCTGGGCGATAATCAGCTGGGTATATTCTTTTTGTTCATCATTGAGCGATTCTTCCAGCAACTGCGCCGCGCCACGCAAACCACCCAAAGGGTTTTTAATTTCATGTGCCAGACCACGAATCAGCTCCCTTGCCGCTAAATGCTGGTGCTGCTGCAAACTTTCCATACTGATTTTGCGTTGTTGATCAACTTGCTTCAGTTCCACCAACACTGATGGCTGTTCTGTCTCCAGGCTGCTGGCGGTAATATCCAGCAAAATATGGCGGCCGTCGGGCAATACGGTATGCACATCGCTGATGCCAAAACCTTGTTTGGTAGATAGTGTGCTGAGTAAACGGCTGGCGTGCAGTTCGCTGAATTGAAAGAGGGCTGGGAAATATTGATTCAGCAGGCGTTTTTCACCGATGCTGAGCAGCGCACAACAGGCGGTATTAAAATATTGCACCTGCAACTGGGCATCCAACACCATAATGGCAGTGGTCAGGTGATTGGCATAATCAATGCCGGCTAAATTTAATGCTGGTTGAGTCAAGCTGCTGGCCCTCTGCACCACTTTAGTGCACCAAAACCGGCAGTGTAGCGGTTGCGGGCTGAAAATTCAGCCCTGATGCACTATCTTGGTGAAATTATCGAAGCTCTATGTAAATAGAAGGTCGTCACAGGACTGGTTGCAATAACCTTGCCGCTTTCGTTCAGCAGCTCCAGCATTAACTGATGTTCTCCGCGCTCTACATCGTGCAGAATAAAATTGGCATTGCCGGTTGGGCCAGCCACTTGTTTGCCATCCAGATAAAGTTTGACCCTCAGGCCAGTGGCAAACATAGGTTTGATTTGTCCTGACACATACACAGTACCGCTGTTTTCGCGCACAGTGCCCTGTTGTTCAGGCTTGGAAATGGCTACTTCAAATTTGGTGTCTTCCTGCACCACAGGGGCAGGCAAGGGGCTGGACGAGGTTGGTGCCATGATAGTGGCGTTGTCTTTGACTGTGACCTGAGTGGCGCCCGGGCTTGGACTGTCAGAAAATACCAGATTGTTGTTTTTGTCTTTAGTAACAAAAACCTTTTTGTCATCTGCCGCCGACAAAGCCAATGAAGTGATTAACAACAACCAAACTGCTTTTTTCATTTTATACCTATAACAACAAGTGAGTCGTTTAGTAATTTTTTGTTTACTCTATCGTGCTTTATTGCATTTGACCAGAACAAAAAGCCCGCATTTGCGGGCTTTTTCTGGGACAACTTGTTGTCATTTGTGAACAGGTTTCGCGGCTGCGATTTTGCTGTTAAACGCTGTAATACAGTTCGTATTCCAGTGGGTGTACAGCCATAGAAACCCGTTTGGCTTCAGCGCGTTTTAATGCGATATAAGCATCGATCATTGCGTCTGACATCACGCCGCCTTTGGTGAAAATAGCGCGTGATTTGTCCAGGTTGTCCAGCGCTTCGTCTAAAGAACCACAGACCTGAGGGATCAGTGCTTCTTCTTCCGGTGGCAGGTCATACAGGTCTTTATCCATGGCATCGCCTGGGTGGATTTTGTTCTGGATACCATCCAGACCAGCCATCAGCTGAGCCACAAAAGCCAGGTATGGGTTGGCAGCCGGATCCGGGAAACGTACTTCAATACGACGGGCCTTGGCACTTGGTACCAGCGGAATGCGTACAGAAGCAGAACGGTTACGGGCTGAATAAGCCAGCATCACCGGAGCTTCATAGTGTGGCACCAGACGCTTGTACGAGTTGGTTGACGGGTTGGTAAAAGCGTTGATTGCTTTGGCGTGTTTGATAATACCGCCAATGTAATACAAGGCCATTTCTGACAGACCGGCATATTTATCACCGGCAAACAGGTTCACACCGTCTTTGGCTAAAGACTGGTGGCAGTGCATACCTGAACCATTGTCGCCCACAATTGGTTTTGGCATAAAAGTGACAGTCTTGCCGTACATGTTGGCCACATTGTGTACGACATATTTCAGCTGCTGAATTTCGTCGGCTTTTTTGGTTAAAGTCGCAAAACGGGTGGCGATTTCGTTTTGGCCAGCTGTTGCAACTTCGTGGTGATGCGCTTCAACCACCTGACCCATCTCTTCCAGTACCATACACATGGCGCTACGGATGTCGTGGTGTTGATCTACCGGAGGAACCGGGAAATAACCGCCTTTTACACCTGGACGGTGTGCCAGGTTGCCACCTTCATAACCTTTATCTGAGTTCCAGGCTGCTTCTGTCGAGTCGATTTTGAACATAGCGCCAGACATGTCGTTTTTGAACTTCACGTCATCAAACATAAACCACTCTGGTTCAGGCCCGAACAATACGGTGTCAGCAATGCCGGTTGATTTTAAATATTCTTCCGCACGTTTAGCGATAGAACGAGGGCAACGGTCGTAACCTTGCATAGTGCTTGGTTCAATGACGTCACAGCTGATCAGAATAGTAGTTTCTTCAAAAAACGGGTCCAGCACCATTGAAGATGCATCTGGCATCAGGATCATGTCCGAGTCGTTGATACCTTTCCAGCCTGCAATTGAAGAACCGTCAAACATTTTGCCGTCTTCAAAAAAATCTTCGTTGATTTGGCTGGCAGGAATAGTTACATGCTGCTCTTTACCCTTGGTATCAGTAAAACGTAAATCAACAAACTTCACGTCGTTTTCTTTCATAAAACTCAGAACGTTCGATGCAGACATGCAATCCTCCGGATGAATCGGGTGTTAAATCAAGCTGTTTTCAGGTTTTCGGTTGAACCGATAAGTTGCGCTAACAAAGCCAGTTTTATGCCAACAATATAACTGTTTGATTTTTATAGGTATGTGCTCAGGCTTTGTTCGGGCATGTTTTGTTGTTGCACCAAAATAGTGCCATGTCGCCTCATGCTGGTGCGTCGTGCGCATGCTTTGCACCAAATCTGATGCAGCGCTAACGATAGCAACTTTCATCCGACTGTCACGCTTTGCCGGTAAAAATTCAACAAAATGAAAAATAACGCTCAAAGCTTGCACTGATGTTTTTCTTTCTGGCAAAAAAAAGAGTAGAATACGCGCCCTTAATTTCAGAGAAACTTACGTTGTAGACCCCTGGTTGATATTCCGTCAGCTGGCGCTACAGAGGATATAAATGATGAGCGTAAACGCTTCAGCTATCGAAAAACTGCGTAATGTCGCCATTATCGCGCACGTTGACCACGGCAAAACCACCCTGGTTGACAAATTACTGCAACAGTCAGGCACCTTTGATGCCCGCGCCAAACTGCAGGAACGTGTAATGGACTCTAACGCGCAGGAATCCGAGCGCGGTATTACTATTTTGGCAAAAAATACCTCAGTACGCTGGAACGGCTACCACATCAACATCCTGGACACACCGGGCCACGCCGACTTCGGTGGTGAGGTTGAGCGTGTTCTGTCGATGGCAGACTCAGTATTATTGCTGGTTGACGCTGTAGAAGGCCCAATGCCACAAACCCGTTTTGTGACACAAAAAGCCTTTGCCCACGGTTTAAAGCCAATTGTTGTTGTGAACAAAATTGACCGTCCTGGTGCACGTCCGGATTGGGTTATTGATCAGGTGTTTGATCTGTTTGATAACCTGGGTGCTACTGACGAGCAGCTGGATTTCCCTATTGTTTACGCATCAGCGATCAACGGCTGGGCAACATTAGATTACAACGAGCCGAAGGACAACATTGACGATCTGTTTGCCGCTATTATTAAGCACGTTGCGCCTCCAAAAGTAGAACTGGACGGTGACACTCAGCTGCAGGTTTCTCAGCTGGACTACTCAAGCTACCTCGGCATTATCGGTATTGGCCGTATTAAACGTGGTTCGTTAAAACCAAACCAACAAGTCACTATTCTGGGTGCTGACGGCAGCAAACGAAATGGTAAAGTTGGTCAGGTATTCAGCTACTTAGGTTTAGAGCGTATCGACACGCCTGAAGCCACTGCCGGCGACATCGTTGCTTTCACCGGTTTGGGCGATCTGAAAATTTCTGACACTATCTGTGCACCAACCACGCTGGAAGCATTACCAGCTTTGCAGGTTGACGAGCCAACAGTGACCATGACCTTCCAGGTCAACACCTCACCATTTGCCGGTAAAGAAGGTAAATTTGTCACGTCACGTCAGATTTTAGAGCGTTTAACACACGAGCTGAAACACAACGTGGCTCTGCGGGTTGAAGAAACCGAAGACGGTGACAAGTTTAAAGTGTCTGGCCGTGGTGAACTGCACTTAGGCGTATTAATTGAAAATATGCGCCGTGAAGGTTTTGAACTGGCGGTATCCCGTCCTGAAGTGATCATGAAAGTGATCGACGGTCAGAAGATGGAACCGATGGAAAACGTCACCATCGACGTGGAAGAGCAGCACCAGGGCTCTATCATGGAGAAAATGGGCGAACGTAAAGCCGAAATGACCAATATGCAACCAGACGGCAAAGGCCGCATCCGGATGGACTTCCTGATGCCAAGCCGTGGTCTGATAGGTTTCCGTACTGAGTTTATGACGCTCACTTCAGGTACGGGCCTGATGTACAACAGCTTTGACCACTACGGCCCATTTAAAGGTGGTTCTATCGGTCAGCGCATGAACGGTGTGCTGATTTCAAACGCCATGGGTAAAGCCGCTGGTTATGCGATTTTCTCGCTGCAGGAACGTGGCCGTATGTTTATCGGTCATGCCGAAGAAGTGTATGAAGGCCAGGTGATCGGTATTCACAGCCGTAGCAACGACTTAACAGTAAACTGCTTAAAAGGCAAACAGCTGACCAACGTTCGTGCTTCAGGGACTGACGAAGCCATCAACTTAGTGCCGCCAATCCGTTACACACTGGAACAGGCACTGGAGTTTATTGATGATGACGAGCTGGTTGAAGTTACACCTCAGTCTATCCGTATCCGTAAACGCCACCTGACTGAAAACGACCGTAAACGCGCCAGCCGCGCTGAAGGTTAAGCAGAGTTTGACCTGATATAAAAAAGACCGGCAATTGCCGGTCTTTTTTTTGGCTGTTTTTCGCTGGCTGACTGTTCAGAGCCGACAAAAATGTTGGCAAGTCGGGAAAGAGCTGTGTATTGTTCGGCTGTTTAACGGCAAGAGGCAGCTAAGTTTGCAGGAGCAGCATGACGTCGCGGCGCGCTTTTTATAAAGACAAAACAGTGTTGGTGGTGGACGATTCAGATCAGATCCGCAGTTACGTCAAAAGTATGTTATTGCTGATTGGCTTTGATGACGCTGTGCTGGCGCGTGATGCCGACATGGCGCTTAGCTACTGCCGCCGTATGTCTTTTGATTTTATTTTGTGTGATTTCCATCTGGGGCAGGGCCGCAACGGCTACCAGTTGCTGGAAGTGCTGCGCACGGAAAAACTGCTGAAACCCGATTGTTGTTTTCTGGTGGTCAGCGCCGAGCGCCAACGCCAGGCCGTACATGGCATGATTGAATTTCAGCCGGCTGATTATCTGCTCAAGCCTTTTAGCTATGCTGAGCTTGAACGCCGTATTTCCAGAGCCTACCACACCCGCCACACACTGCAGCTGGCCTATCAGGCGATTAGTAGCCAGGACTATGACGACGCTATCCTCGCCTGCGACCATGTCATTGAATATAAGAGCCAATATGTGATGCATGCCAGCAGGCTCAAAGCTGAGCTGCTGTTAAAGCTGGAGCGTTTTGACGAAGCAGAACATTTGTACCTGTGGGCGCTGACAGTACGCGAATTTGGCTGGGCTAAGCTTGGGCTTGCGGTGACTTATGGTTATCAGGGCCGTGCCGGTGAAGCCGAAGCTTTATTGCTGGAGCTGTCGCAGCTGGCGGAAACCAAGGTAGAAGCAATGGACTGGCTGACCCGTCTTTATATCAGTCAGGGCAAAGCCAAAGAAGCGCTGGATATTGTTGAACAGGTGGCACGTTATTCACCAAAAAATTATTTGCGTCAGCATGTGATGGCACATCTGGCTGTGATCGATGATCAAAAACAGTTAGCGGTGAATATTCACCAAAAGCTGCTCAGTTCAGCGCGTTATTCGATGCATGACACGGCAGATAATATGCTCAATTATGCCAGGGCGCTGCTGGAATTAGCGCGGGATCAGCAGGGGAAAGAGCAACAAGACACCTTTGGTCGAATCGATAATTTTATCAGTACCATTAAAAAACGTTTCCACCCGGCCAGCTTTGAACACGACAGGCTGGTGCTTGAAGCCAGGATGTTGTTCCTACAAGGCAAAACACAAAAAGGCCTGGTGCTTTTGGAAAGCAGTGAGCAGTTGTCACTGGAAAAAACCTTATCGGTGGCAGGTATGCTGGACAGAGCCAGAGCTTATTTTGAAAGTGATAATCTGGCGATGTGTGAACATTATATGGCGGCTATCGCCACGGTGGCGCACGACGATGATCTGTATTGCAGTGCATTAAATCTGATGATGCAACACGAAAAGCAAAAACAGCAGCAGTTACGCCAGCAAGCCGCAGCCGAAGGCCAGAGCCATTATTCCAAAGCTATCGACTATTTCCGTTATGCGCTGGAACAAACACCAGGCAACGTCAATATAGCGTTAAACCTGCTGCAGGCGATTAGCGCCCGTGAACAACTAAATGCAGATTTAACCGCACTGGCACAACATTGTGTTGAGATCATTGAAAGTGGTTGGTTGCCATCAGAGCAGCAGAAACGTTACCAGGTGATCTTAAGCCACATCGACCTGACGGCCGGCTGACCCTGTACTGGTAATTGTGGGCAGCATTTTGTAAACTTGCCGCCAATTCTAAGACAGGAAACCGCTTATGTTATCTGTATTTAACCGGGTTGTGCTGCTTTTTTCCGCTGCCACATTATTCAGCTGCACGCCCGCCGATCCTATCCAGAAGTTTTCCGGTCCGGCACAGGGCTCCACTTACAATATCAGTTTCTGGTCAGAACAACCGGTGGATGCCGCTGCGTTAAAAAAGCAGGTTGAAGCCGAACTGGAGCGTATTGATTTGGCGATGTCCAATTACCGGCCTGATTCTGTGATTGAAAAATTTAACCAGCAACAGAGCACTGAAGCGGTGGAAGTTGGCACTGAATTGGTGCAACTGATAGAACAAGCCCGTTTTGTGTCGTCGCAAAGCCAGGGTTGTTACGACTTAACCGTCAAACCTTTATTTGAACTCTGGGGTTTTAAAGCCGATAAGTTTAGTCAACCGACGGAACAACAGCTTGCCGATACGCTGGCGATGGTCGGTATGGAAAAAATTCAGCAGCGCAGCCCTTCGATGCTGGCTAAACAGGTTGCTCCGCTGCGGGTGGATGTTTCTTCGATAGCTCAGGGTTGGACTGTGGGACAACTTGCTAAAATCCTGGAGCAAGCCGGAGTGCAGAATTATCTGGTTGAAGTGGGCGGTGAGTTACAGGTTAAAGGCAAAAAACCACAACAACAGGCTTGGAAAGTGGCCATTGAAAAACCTTTGCCAGGTGCACAAACCCTGCAAAAAGTGATTACTGTGCAGCAGTCTGAACCTATGGCGGTGATGACATCCGGCACCTACCGTCATTATTTTGATGCCGATGGCAAAAGATACAGTCATGTACTGGATGCGCGTATTGGTGCGCCGGTAAAACACAATACGGTGTCGACCACAGTGTTGATCGAAAACCCGACCCTGGGCGATGCCTGGTCCACTGCCTTTTTATGTATGGGCAGTCAGGACGGTAAGGCGGTCGCAGACCGGCTCGGCATTAAAGTGTTGTTTATTGACCAGATTGGTGATGAACTGGTGGAAATCAGCAGCGAAGCGTTGAGCAATACCAAATCAGTAACTTTGCAATAACCTGGCCTGGCAGCAGGCAATATTGCCAGGTCTAGCTGTCTACAGCAGAAGGCGGATGACGGAACGTGATGTCTGAGGTGAAACTGAGCAAAATAACTGCAGTGCTGCAGCAAAGCTGGCGGTTGGTGCAGCTCTATCTGCAGCGTTGCCAGCATGATCAGGTGGGCATGATCGGCGGTTATCTGGCTTATATTTCGTTATTGTCGCTGGTGCCGCTGTTGGCCGTCGCTTTTTCGGTCTTAAATGCCTTTCCGATGTTCGCCGGATTGCGTCAGCAAATTGAAAGTTTTTTATACGCCAATATAGTGCCGTCGCGCGGCGTGGAAATTCAAAGTTATATCAATGTTTTTGTTGAAAACATTGGCCAGATGACCACCGTTGGTGTGATGTTCCTGGTGGTGGTGGCTTTAATGCTGATCCATAACATCGACAAAACCCTGAATAAGATCTGGCGGGTACAAAAACGTCCCAGAGTGATGATTTCATTGTCGATTTACTGGATGATTCTCACCCTTGGCCCGATTTTACTCGGCAGCTCCATCGCGCTGACCTCCTATTTAGTGTCTTTTACCCATCTGGCTGATAACTACACGCCCTGGTTATCCACTTTGTTGCTGCGGCTGGCACCCTATGCCTTTTCGCTGCTGGCGTTTTTTATGTTGTATCAGCTGGTGCCGAACATCAAAGTACGATACAGCCACGCTTGGTGGGGGGCGTTATTTAGTTCAGTGTTATTTGAAATGCTGAAAAAAGGTTTTGCGTTATATATTCAGCATTTTCCGTCTTATCAGGCCATTTATGGCGCACTGGCGCTGGTGCCGATTTTATTTGTCTGGGTGTATTTATCCTGGCTGGTGGTGTTACTGGGGGCTGAACTGACGGCTTTGCTGCAGGAGCTGGAGCACAGACAACTGACAGCACAACGTCATCAACAACAGGCACAAGCTTCGGAGTCTTCGGATGTACCGCACTGAACCAGTGGAAACTTATCAGACGTTTTTTCTTGACCGGCCTGATGGCCATCGTCTTTATGTTGAACAAAGCGGCAACCCACAGGGCATACCGGTATTGATGTGCCATGGCGGACCTGGTGGCGGCAGTTCACCTTTTCAGCGCACTTTATTTGATGCCAGCCGTTATCGCATTGTGTTATTTGATCAGCGTGGTTGTGGTCAGTCGACGCCTTTTGCCAGTCTGGAAGCCAATACCACGGCCACGCTTTGTGAAGACATCGAAGCCATCCGGCAGCACTTACAGATAGAAAGCTGGGTGGTGGCCGGCGGTTCCTGGGGCAGCACCTTAGCCCTTTATTATGGTCAGCAGCACCCGGAGCGGTGTCTGGGTTTTATTTTACGCGGCATTTTTCTGGCCAGATCCCAGGATATTGACTGGTTATACCGGCCAGGCGGCGGTGCTAGTCAGTTGTTTCCGGATTATTTTGCTGACTTTATGGCGCCTATCCTAGGCATGGCCGGGCTGGATGTGCTGGTGGCTTATCAGCAGTTATTGCAGCACCCGGATAAAAACCTGCAGTTAAGTGCAGCTCAGGCCTGGAGTTTATGGGAAGCCCGAGTGGCTACTTTGTTACCCAATCAGAATATGCGCGCCGGCGCAGTGGAGGCGGAATCGGCATTACCGCTTGCCCGGATCGAAAATCACTATTTTTTACACCATTGTTTTATGGCGCCAGATCAGCTGCTCAGAGACTTACACCGGGTTCGTCATTTGCCCTGTTATATAGTGCATGGTCGCTATGACATTGTGTGCAAAATGGAAAATGCCTGGACTTTGTCGCAGCAGTGGCCGGGTTCAGTGCTGAAAATAGTGCAGGACGCCGGCCACTCCGCCAGTGAAGCCGGCATTTGCCGGGCTTTGTTTCAAATGTCGTTGTTATTGGCCGACCGTTTAACTGCTCAGGAAACATAGATGATTGCGTTGTTACAAAGGGTACGCCGTGCCAGTGTGGAAGTTGAAGGGCAGCTGGTGGGGGATATCGGCACTGGTCTGCTGGTGTTGCTGGGGGTTGAGGCTGGCGACGATCTGCAGAAAATGCAAAAGCTGGCGGATAAAGTGCTGAAATATCGCGTTTTTAACGACGAAAATGGCAAAATGAATCTGAATGTACAACAACAAGGCGGGGCTTTGCTGGTGGTATCGCAGTTTACCCTGGCCGCAGATACCAATTCAGGCTTGCGGCCGAGTTTTACCCCGGCTGCTTTGCCATCAGTGGCTGAACCTTTGTATCTGGCCTTTGCCGATTATTGCAAAACCCAGGGGCTGCAGGTGGCCACAGGCCAGTTTGGTGCCGATATGCAGGTGAGTCTGGTCAATGATGGCCCTGTGACTTTCTGGTTGCAGGTGTAAGTTATTGTTGTTCAGCGTGAAGTTGTAAAATTTTATTCAGATAACCTTCCACCTCAAAGATCTGCAACCGGTAATTGACCTCGTTGGCAAAAGATTGCAGCAATGGCAAAAACTCCGGTGCCGGCAGGTTCAGCAATATCACACCAGCCGGACTTTGCAATTGTATTAATTGCTGTAATAACCAGGCCCAGTCCAGAGGCCAGGGGTACAGGTCAACAAAAATCACGTCATAACACAGCGGCTGAGACAGTGCCTGCAGGCAAAACTGTTGTGCCGTGGTGCACAGCAGTTGTTCGGTTGTTGCCGGTAGAAAAAATTCCCGGTAAACCTCCACGATGCTGGCATTTTGCTCCACAGTACTGAGTTGGCGCTGTGGCCAGCGGCTGGTTACTGCGCGGCTGAATTCACCAGCGCCCAGGCCAAGTTGTAATAAATGGCACCAGTGCAGCGGCTCCAGTAATTGCAGCAGCAAATTCAGATGAGGGTAGGTCACAGAACTGGGGTTTTGCAGTTGCATTTGGCCCTGGCGCTGACCATTTAACAACAGATAACGGCAGTTGTGATCCTGCAACACCTGAATGATTTGCTCTGGCTCTGTCTGATGTGCCGGCCAGCGCCGCCAGTACAGTATGGCTTGAGTTTCATTGTTGCTTTGCTCCACAATGCCCCCAAATTGATCGGACAGCTGAAGGCCTGACTGCGCGCATCAAGCTGTTTTTATAGAAGGAAATACCGATGAAATGGCAGCTTATCGCGCCGCAGACTGAAGCTCAATGGCAGGCTTATTATCAACTGCGTTATCAGGTGCTTAGGGCGCCCTGGTTGCAGCCACCCGGCTCGGAGCGTGACGAGCTGGAAGACAAAGCCGTGCACCGCATGATCATCAGTTCCAGCGGTGAAGTTTTGGCCGTCGGGCGTTTGCATCTGGTGGATACAGATAAAGCCCAGGTTCGTTACATGGCTGTGGCCGAGCAGGCGAGAGGGCAGGGGCTGGGTCTTTTGCTGTTACAGGAGCTGGAGCAACAAGCGGTCGCGCTGGGGGCCAGTCTGTTGATCCTCAACGCCAGAGAAAGCGCCATCGGTTTTTATCAGCAGGCTGGTTATCAGTATGGTGCTGAGCAGCCACCGCTCTATGGCATTGCCCATCAGCAAATGTGGAAAACTCTGCGTTTAGCCGGTGATCAGCAGAGCTACCAACACAACTGTGACGCTTTAGTGGCACTGTGGCATCAAACCATTCCACTGTCGGCTTATATGCAGCTTGGCATTGAGAAATTTGACGGCAGCACCCTTTATTGTCAGGCGGCTTTAGCGCCTAATCAGAACCTGCATCACACCATGTTTGCCGGCAGTATTTATGCACTGGGTACCCTGACCGGATGGGGATTGGTGTATCTGCAGTTGCAGAGCCTGGGATTAGACGGCGACATCGTACTGGCTGATGGCCGTATCCGTTATTTGGCGCCGCTGAAAAATCAGCCCAGAGCCAGAGTCAGTTTGTTGCAGGTGCGCGGCAGTTTGCAGCCCTTAGCGCAGGGCAAAAAAGTACGGCAAAGCCTGAGTGTTGAATTGCTCGATGCTGAGCAGGTAGTGGCTGAATTTGAGGGCAGGTTTGTGGTCTTGCCAAAAAGTGGGAACTGACTTGATGCAGGGTAAAATTGTCATAGTGGGTTGTGGCTGGCTCGGGCAGCAGCTAGGTGTCAGTCTGGCCAAAGCTGGTTATCAGGTGTATGGCAGTCGTCAGTCTGAGCAAGCTTTGCTGCAATTACCGGCTGAGATCATCCCGATGAAGCTGCAGCTGCCGCAGCCTGTATTAAGCAGTGCACAACAACAAATCTGGCGGGATGCCTGGGTGATTTGTGCTTTGCCACCATCGGGCAAAACGCGCAGCCAGGAAGATTATTTGTTACTGTTACGTAACGTGGCTCAGTTGGCGAATCAGGCTGGGGTGCGCGGTTTGATCCATTGCTCCAGTACCGGTGTTTATCAGGGTTTAGCCGGTGAAGTCAGCGAAAAGTCGGTGCTGGCCGATGATGCTAAATCGTGGTTTTTGCACCAGGCAGAGCAGGAGCTACAACAGGTAAAACTTTGCGTTACGTTACGTCTTGCCGGTTTAATTGGGCCTGGCCGTCACCCGGCCAGATTCTGCAGCGGACGTTTATTGCAAGGTGCCGATCTGCCGGTCAATATGGTGCATGCTGCCGATATTGCTGCTTTTATTATCCAGCTACTGCAACAGCAACCTAAGACGGATTGTTATAATTTGTGCAGCCCCGAACATCCAACCAAACAACAGTTTTATACGGCAGCAACGCAAAGTCTGTCATTACCAGCACCACAGTTTTCGCCATGCCAGGAAGCTGCAAGGATGGTCTGTGCCGCTTATAGCCAAAGTCTGCCCGGTTTTTGTTATAGATTTTCATCGCCGGTACAAGCGTTGCCATATTGTTGATCTTTATGATTTATCAGTTTTTTATCATGTAGTAATTAAGTCTCGATCTTCACACCAGCGCATACTGGCTGCCTGTTCTGATCTGGGTGGTAGTATGTCAAATCAATGGATGCTAGGCCTGATTTTTGTGGTGCTGCTGGGGCTTTTCAGCGTCTCTGCCTTTGTATTGCTGCAGGAGCAAGTCAGATGGGACTGGCTAGGTAGCCTGTGGCGGGCAGACTGGATTTGGTGGGTTTTTATGCTGGCTGCCGCATTGGCCGTGTTACTGAATTTATTATTGTTTATAGCTACACCTTCTGTATTAAACCTAATTAAACGCAAGCCTTTTCAGTCCGATGCAGAGCGGCAGCTACAGTTTGTGACCGAGCAGCAGCTGTTTTTCCAGCAGTACGCCGGCTTATTACAACAGCTCAATGGCTGCAGCGAGCTTTATTTATACAAGGATGGAGATTACAGGTTTTTGCTGCAGCTCTACCCTTGTTTGCATACTGAACCCGGACTTGAGCAGTTGTGTCAGCTGTTTCAGCTGATGTTGATCCATCAGTGTGATGGCGCTTTAGTTATTTCATTACGGCCGATGACGGCACAAGCAAAAATATTTGCCCGTGAAGCCAATATCCAGGCCACAGATTTTCCGACTCTGGCCCGGCAGCTTGGCAGTGATGATTTCAGTACCGCAATTTGCTGAAAAGCTGACAATATCAAGTTTTCGTCAGGTTTTTTTTGTCTCTATTTTGGCAATATGCAGAGGCGTTATCGATGAAAGGAACAACATAAATCCAGGGTTGGATAAAAAACGTTTCCTGCCTGGCTGGACTAAGTCCAGCCTTTTTCTTTTTTGCCGTCCGGTTTTTCGTTGTTCGGTTGTCGGTGGTTTCTGCTTTTTTCTTTTTTGCTCAACTGTCTGCAACTACGGTGTTGTGGCATATGCAAAATCGCGGCTGAGCCTACATAAGGCTACATAAAAAAATAATCGGTATTTGAGTTATGGCTGACGACAGACTGAGCGACAACACTCTGGTTGCCGTATCTGCCGTATCTGCCGTATCTGCCGTATCTGCCGTATCTGCTGAATCTGGGTCAGGCTTCAGCCCGGCCTGAAATCCCGATTTTTTTGATAAGGTGTTATGTAGTGTTGCCACATTGCTTTGAAAATTGGCAACCTGAAGGCATCACAATCCAATGAAACCCATTTGTTTTATCCCATATCATCCTGCATTGGCCGATGCGGGTTTTGCCAGATTAAATTTTAAAGGTCTGAATCGACTGCTGCAGAGTATCGGCGCTTTGTGCCACCGCATCACTGTGATTTAAAGTCCGGCTGGCTTTGTCGCTACTTTGTTGTGCCAGTTCGACCATCCGGCTCATATTCTCGCCAATGGCTGAGCCAAGCTGCAGCTGATTATCGGTGGCATCGGCAATCACGGCGCTAATACCATGCATTTGGGTAATCGCCTGATTAATACCTGTTAATGACGCCACCAGTTCGCTGTTATGGCCTACACAGGTATCGGCGTCGGTTTTGCCCCTGCTGATGGCCTGTACCGCAGCGGTACTTTGTTGTTGCAGAGTTTGGATCATCTGGCGGATTTCATCTGTGGCGCCCTGACTGCGTACAGCCAGCGAACGCACTTCATCTGCCACTACGGCAAAACCACGGCCTTGTTCACCGGCGCGCGCTGCTTCAATAGCGGCGTTTAGCGCCAATAAGTTGGTCTGCTCGGCAATACTGCGGATAGTGGCCAGAATACTGCCGATATTGTTGGATTGGTCGTTCACTTTCAGCATGATATCAGCCGTTTCAGTCAGTTGGCTGGCCAGGCTGGTGATCAGGCTGCTGTTTTGGCTGGAAATAGTGTCAATCTGCTGGCTCTGGCTTAATGCGTGCTGCATTTCACTGACCGCCAGTTGCGCCTGACTGGCGATTTGATGGGTATTTTCTTCCAGCTGCATTGTGGTGTGATTCACCGCAGCAATTTGTTGTTGCTGCTGCGCCAGCGCCTGGTGAATTTCATTGACTTCGCTGCGCGACAAAGCAGAACTCTGCTGCAGTTCGCTGGCGTTGGCGCTGATGCCATGAATAAGTTCACGCAGCGCCAGGATCAGACTGTTAACTTTGGCTGACAAAGCGCCAAATTCGTCATCCTGTTCAATTTTCAGCTGGCGGGTTAAATCGCCGGCTGCGACTTCCCCCAGCACCTTGTTAATGCTGCCAAGCGGTCGCAACATCGCATTAATGGTGAAATAAGCGGCAGCCCCGGCCAGAGCTATCAGCACCAGCATCAGTACAAAGGTGCGGGCTGTGCCAAAACTTAAGGTGTCAGACATTTCTGCCTGCAGGCTGTTAAATTGTTGGCCGGCACCTGCCAGCACCTGATCCAGCGCTGTCACAGCCTGAGTAACCGCCTGTTCAGAAGCAGCCAGTTGCGCTCTGGCTTCGGTCAGTGCTTTTAGTTGTTGTTGTTTTTGCGCCACCAGGCTGTCGGCAGCTGCAATACGGTTTTTAAACTCGTCAAGTTGAGCATTAAAATCGTCCCACAGCTGCTGAGCGCCCACTTCTGCCACCAGATTATTGATGTAATCCAGATTGCCCTGCATATCACTGAGCGCAAACTCAATATTTTGTTGGCTTTCTGTCAGCTGCGACAGATCGGTATAAGCGCCGGTTTCGCGTAAGGTTTGCATCAGTGCTAATAATTGGCCGTCAACCCGGCCGGCAGCACCGGCAATCAGTTCCAGTTGTTGTTTTTTTCCGGCCACTTCCAGATAGGAGATGTCCAGCAAAGTGGCGCCGGCATCGTCAATCAGCTGGATCAGGGTGGCAAGCTCAGCTGCGGCGGTTTTGGCTTGTTGCAGGCTTTGTTGTTTGGCCTGAAACATCAGACCCACTGCTGCTACATAGTTGTTGTAATCGCTGGCGGCTTGCTGCAGTGGTTTATTCAGCTGCGGGTCTTGTTGTAATAACTGTTGCAGAGCTTTAAAACTCTGCTGATATTGCTGCTCTGCCTGATTAAAATCGGCCTGATATTTACTGATGTCGGTGTCTTGCTCTGCGGTAAAACCAAGGGCGGATAGTTTGGCGAGTTTCAGTAACTGGATCTGGGCATTGTTACTTTGTTGCTGTGCTGGCACGGCAATCTCGTTGACTCTGCTGCTGGCGTCAGACACCACGGCAAAACTCCAGAGTGACGACAAGCTGGCGATTAACAACAACAAGGCAATAAAGCCAAAGCCAATGCTCACTTTGTGCGCAACAGTTAGTTTCATGTGTCTGTTTACCCTGATCTTGATCTTTATCGTTATGTTTTTATGACCGGTATTTGCCGTTTTGGCTAAAAACCGGCCTCGAAAATTAACAGAGTTGCCAGCGCTGGTCTAGCCAGTTGATTAGAAAAACTGCAAATAGCCACAGTGCCTGCTTAGCCAAGACCAGATGTTGTTGTTTTATTTTCCGACTTTTAGAGACAAGCATAGCCTGAGCAGCGGTTTTTAAAACCCGATATTAAGAAGATATAGGAACAAACCGCACTGCTGTGCGGTTCTTTGTGCTGTTGTGATGGTGTGGTGTTTCAGAGTTTAAAGTGGCTTTCAGATGAGATTTTAGCGTTATTTTTTGTGGTTAGGCTTGATATTCAGATGGCCGCCAAGGCGATAACGGCTGCCGGCGGACGTCAGATAAGCAAAACTTACCGCACCACCGCGACTGAAAGTGCGGCGGGTTAATCGCAGGCAAGGTTCATTTTTTTGAATTTTCAGATATTTACAGGTGAAGTCGTCGGGCAACACTGCTTCAACCAGGTGATCGGCTTCAGTTAAAGGTGCCACTGCACTTAAATATTCGTGGGGGGTTTGTTGCACAAAATCCTGCTTTAAATAATCAGGAATTTGGTGTGGATTAACATAACGCGCTTCTAATTGCAGCGGTTGCTGGTTGTCGTAATGCACAATCAGCGAAAAAAATACCGGGTCGTTGCGGCTTAAACCTAAAGCTGAGGCGACCATCGCAGGGCAGGGCAGCTCGGTCAGTTGTACCAATTCAGCCGAGTGAAAATGGCCACGCGCCTGAATATCGTCGGCAATATTGCGGATCTCCAGCAACGCTGATTGTGATTTGGCACTGGCCACAAAACTGCCAACACCCTGAGTACGGTATAACACCCCTTGTTCCGTCAGTTCCTGCAAGGCCCGCCTTGCAGTCATCCGGCTAACACCAAATTGGCTGCATAACTCGTTTTCTGAGGGAACCCGGCTGTGCTCCGGCCAGCTGCCTGATTCTATCTGACTGAAAATAAACTCTTTAATGGCTGCAAATTTAGGGGGATTGCGCGCCAGGTTTTTTTGCATCGCAGCGGCCTTTTATTTTGTGGTCTTGATTCAGTGCTCTGGTAACGGAAAAAATAACTGCTGTTGATTGTATATACAAGAGCTTCGGGTTAGATTATTTGTCGTCAGATGAATGATGAGCACAGCAGCGTATAACGTTCTGGCTGACTTTTGTGTATTGTTCTGAGTTTTGGAGTTTTTATGTCTGCACCGCATCAGTTTGACGCCATCTGGCACAATGTTCAGCTAGCCACTATGATGGACAATGGCCAGCCTTATGGCACTATCAGCGATGGAGCCCTGGCGGTCAAAGATGGCGTTATTGCCTGGTGTGGTCCCAAAGCTGAGCTGCCAGCTTGTGATTTACTCAGCACCCCTTTGTATGATGGTCAGGGTCAGTGGTTATTACCGGGATTTATCGACTGTCATACCCACCTGGTGTATGCCGGCAGCCGCGCCAATGAATTTGAAATGCGGTTAAATGGCGCCAGTTACCAGGACATCGCTACAGCCGGTGGCGGCATTAAATCGACAGTTGCAGCTACCCGGGCCGCTTCACATGAAACACTCTTTGTGCTTGGTAAAGACCGGCTTAATGCACTGCTGAGCCAGGGTGTGACCACTGTTGAAATCAAGTCCGGTTATGGTTTGGATCTGGTCACAGAACAAAAAATTCTCGAAGTCGCCAAACTGCTGGATGAACATCATCCCATTGCCATTGAAAAAACATTTTTAGGCGCCCATGCCTTGCCTGCCGAATACGCCAACGACAGTGACGGTTATATCAAACTGGTGGCCGAGACCATGTTGCCGGCATTACATCAGCAAGGCTTGGTGGATGCGGTGGATGTGTTTTGTGAAGGTATTGGTTTTTCAGTGGCACAAAGCCGATTGTTATTCGAAAAAGCCAAATCCCTTGGCTTACCGGTCAAAGCCCATGCTGAGCAGTTATCGGCTTTGGGTGGTGCTTCGCTGGTGGCGGAATTTGCCGGTTTATCGGCCGATCATATTGAATATCTGACGGAAAAAGATGTGAAGGCGATGGCCGCTGCCGGTACTGTTGCAGTGCTTTTGCCGGGCGCCTTTTATTTCCTGCGCGAAACCAAAATGCCGCCCATTGATTTATTGCGCCAGTACCAGGTGCCAATGGCCATTTCCACCGACTTAAACCCGGGCACATCGCCACTTTGTAACCTGCCGCTGATGCTGAATATGGCCTGCACTCTGTTTAAGTTAACACCGGAAGAAGCCCTGCAGGGGGTGACAGTGCATGCGGCCAAAGCACTGGGTAAAACGGATAGAGGGGTTCTGGCTGCCGGCAAAAAGGCTGATTTTGCGTTATATGCCATTAGTCAGCCCGCCGAACTTTGTTACCAGTTTGGCGTTTCTCAGCTTAAGCAATTGATTATTAACGGTAAAGTTGTTCCGCTGCCGCGCTGAGCGCGGCTTTACAAAATAAGCAAAAAGAGTAAGCTGAAAGTATCAGCGTCTGATGAGAAGTAAATTTTGAAATTTGTCTGGCTGCTTCCTGCCTTTTTTGCCGCTCCTGTCTGGGCTATGTCCGGTTTAACGGTGTATGCCGACTGGTTATTGCCGCTGTTGCTGTTAACGTCATTGCTGTTGTTATTTTTGCTGATCAGAAGTCAGCGCAACAACCGCAGCATGCAGGCGTATATCAAGACGGTGCAGCAACTGCCTGATCCTTTTCGGATGCTGCATGACGAAATCACCGGTTATCCGAATAAACTGGCGTTTGAGCAGCAGATCAAATTATTACTGCAACGGGATCCATCCCAGCACTATTCGTTATTGTTATTAAAAATCAAAGATTTTGAGCAGATCAACAAAGTGCTTGGCCGCAGTAATGCCAACCTGTTATTAACCCAAATTGCTGCCCGCATCAATCAGCAACTGGTCAATGATGCCGATGTGCTGAAACTGGAATGGCAAAGCCAGCATGCGGCTGTTGCCCATCTGGGCGGCGTTGATTTTGCTGCTTGGGTGCACGCCGGTCGCAAACAACATCAGGCCGAATATCTGGCGCAGCGTATTGAACAGCAAGTGCCTGAGCCTTTGCTGATCCACGGTTGTGCTATTGAATACCGTATTGCCAGTGGCGTGGCGCATTATCCACAACATGGCACCCTGCTTAATGACCTGATGGACAAAGCCTATCAGGCTCTGCAATTGCACCTGTACCGTTTTAGCGAAACTCAGGTGTTTCACCCGCAAATGCAAAGTTATACCGACGACAAACTGCTGATGATGTCGCAGCTCAGCGACGCCATAGTGCAACACCAGTTGCAGTTGGATGTGCAGCCGCAGCTGGACTTACACAGTTCACAAGTGGTGGCCGCTGAAGTGTTATTGCGCTGGCAGCACCCGGATAAAGGATTGTTATTACCCAAAGACTTTCTGCCGATGGCCGAAGAAATGGGCATGATTTATCCGTTAACCCAATGGGTATTGAGTCAGGCTATGACAACATTGCAGCAGCTGCGCCAGCAGGGTTTTGATATTGCACTGGCGGTCAATCTGGCCAGCAGCGATTTAATGCAAATGGAGCTGGTAGAACAATTACAACAGATGCTCGAAGATGCCGATGTACCGCCAGAGCAGCTGATCCTGGAAATTAAAGAACAGGCTTTGCTTCATGATCCGGAAAAAGCCTTATTGGTGTTGCAGCGGTTACATCAGCTGGGGGTCGCGTTGGCGCTGGATGATTTTGGCACCGGCTTGTCGTCGTTGGGGTATATCCGCCAGTTGCCGGTGCAGCAGGTGAAGGTAGATTGTTCTTTTATCGCCGGTTTGCATCGTTCTGACACTCAGGCCGCAGTGACAGGCGCTATTTTGGATGTGGCAAAAAATCTGCAACTGACAGTGGTTGCCGAGGGCATTGAAGAGCAGGCGGTGGCGGATCGGCTGGTAAAAATGGGCTGTCAGCGCGGCCAGGGCTTTTTATACTCCAGGCCATTTGCGCTGCATGGTTTACCATCCTGGTTAAAACAGTGGTTTCACCAGAAAAACCAATAATTGTTCTGCTGGCGACAACGATAAATAAAGCGCTGATATTCAGCGCTTTATTTATTTCTGGCCTGAATAAAGGCCAGCACTAAGGCCGTCAGCACCTGACCTGCTTCTGACATACCGGCAGTAAGACCGGCCGGATGTTGTGCCGGCGCCGCTTCTGCCAGGTGCAGATAACGGCTTTGTGGCAGTTTTGCCAGCTGATACACATAGCGCTCGGCTTCACGCACCGACACCCCACAGTTGGTGAAGGCGCTGACCGGCATCATGCTGATACTGTCGGTGTCCAGTTCAATACCTACAGGGGTCTGTGGCTGGTCGACAAAACGGATAGCCTCAGCCACCGCCTCGTCAAAAGTGCAGCGCTGATGCAGGTACAGGTCCTGATAACTGCAATAAGCGGCTCCTGCTTGTTGCAACTGGGCAAGGGCTGTGGCTGAGTTTTTCAGTTCATGTAAACCCAATACAAAATAACGGTTTAGATAACCCTGCGCCGACGCATAACTAAAACCGTTGCCACTGTGCCGGCCTTCCTGCAAACGAAAATCACAGTGTGGGTCCAGATTCACTGCGTTGACTTGATTACCGCTGCTGTGCGCTAAGGCTTTCAGCAGTGGCAGCGCATTGTTATGCCCACCCCCAATAACCAGAGGGGTTAAACCGGCGTCAAAAATGGCCTGCAGTACCGGCGTGGCTCTGTCATCTATTTGGGCACATAAGCTGCGCAAAGTGGCCAGTTGCGCTGCATCCTGGCTTTGCAGCCCGGCGCTTTGTTGTTGTAAATCCTGCAGCTTTATTTCACCCAGCAGCAGAATTTGCCGGCCATCAATAAAATCATTGGCCTGCAAATTAATAAAACGTTTTAAAAATGCCTGAAAACCTAAATCGGCACCACCATTGCCAAAGTTGGCGCGGGGGCCGATATCTTCCGCAATGCCAAGCAGCACATAACGCACGCCTGCAGCTTTGGCCAGACGCAGCGCGTCGGCTAAAGGTAAAGTGGCATCGGCAAATTGCAGGGTTTCACCTAAACGGGTTTCACCACTGCGCTGTTGTTGAAAGGCCGCCAAAGTGGCGGCCTGATAGCGGATTAACAGTTCTTTCATTGAACTTCCGGTTGTTTAGAGCAGTTATTCGATATCAAGGGGTTCGGCAGACAAAATAATACCTGTGCTGTCGGCATAGAGGTGATCACCCGGCAGGAAAGTCACACCGGCAAAGTTCACCGGGACATCAACTTCGCCAAAACCCTGATCATCAGCCCCCACCGGAATAGCATTCACAGCCTGAATGCCGATATCAAAGTCTTCCAGCGTGTCGACATCACGGACACTGCCGTATAACACCACACCTTCCCAGCCATTTTCGGCGGCCATTACGGCGAGCTCAGCATCTAACAAAGCGCGGCGGGCTGAACCACCACCGTCAACCAGCAATACTTTGCCAACACCGGGCTCAGACAACACTTGCCGGATCAGACCATTGTCTTCAAAACACTTGATGGTCTGGATCATGCCGCCGAACGAGCGGCGTCCGCCATAGTTGGCAAACAGCGGTTCGACCACGTCAATCATGTCAGCATACAAGTCACATAATTCGGAAGTATTGTATTGCATTGCTCGGTCCGCCTGATAAGTCATTGATCCAGAGCACAGTATAAACTTATCGGAGCGAAGCTCAAGCTTGTTGTCAGCTGAGCTTAGCTGCAATTTATGCTGGCCTCTGAGTGCAAATCCGTATTTGCTGTGGTAGTTTTTAACCATCACACAACATAAATTAGGTAAAGTTGGTTGAGCACTGAACTGATTCTGGCCAGATTGTCGCTGTTTTTAATTCAGGCTGGATTGGCGCTGGTGCTGAGTCTGGTGCTCTGGCATTTTTACCGAATTTATCAGCGACATTATCTGAAATCCTGGTCAGTGGCTTTTTTTGTACTGGCGCTTTATGTCATCAGTCTCAGCTGTTACTCCTACTTCGCCACCGAGCTTGCCAGCGCCATTTATGTCAGGCAATTCTTTGAGTTTACTTATATTTTTACCTGTTATGCCTTTGCTATCTGGGTACTGGTTGGGGTGCGTGAAGCTGTTACCTCAGAGCGTATCGCTTCCCGTACCGTCAATCAGCTGCTCTGGCTGGTGGGGCTGATTGCATTGTTTTCGGTGTTGTTATTTGCCTTTGATACTCAGCTAAGCCCATGGAAACATTATCTGCAGGTTAACCTTAGGTTGTTTTTTATTGGTGCTGCTTTGTTTGTTGCCGGTATCTGGTTGTTTTCACTACAACGAAAAATTTTTGTCACTAAGCTGGTGGCCAGCAGCATAGTGCTCTGGGGTTTTCAGTTGGTGGTGGTGGCTATGCTGTCGGTATGGTTTGGCACCGGCGACACATTGAACCGCGTGATCCTGGTCAGCAAACATCTGGAACTGTTTTGCCAAACCATTCTGGGGCTTGGGCTTATTATCTGGCTGCAGGAAGATGAAAGAACTGCCAATCTGCAGCTGACCGCCAAAACCCGTTACCTGGATAGTCATGATCACCTGACCGGCGCGTTAAACCGTGATGCGCTGCTGCAGGAATTAAACCTGTTGATGCAACAGCAGCAGGAACCTTTACTACTGGTGATGGTGGGGCTGGATAGGTTTAAAACCATCAACGAATCTGTGGGTTTAAAACAAGGTGACCGCATTTTGCGTGAAGTGAACCGCCGTTTTGAAGCCAGTATTTTAAAACCCCGTTTTATTGCCCGTACCGGCGGTGATATTTTTGCACTGGTGCTAACCGAAGCCCACAGCGAAAAACAGCGGCAGTTTTCGCTGCAACATATTGAACAACAAATTGAAAAACCCTTCGCTTTTGAAAACGTGCAGTTAAAAATGACCGCCAGTATGGGTCTGGCTATGTATCCGGAACATGCGGCCAATGCTGAAACTCTGTTGCAAAAAGCCAATATTGCCTTTCACCAGGCCAAAAGGCAGCAACAGCGCTGGGTGCAGTATCACAGCGGTATGGAAGAAGAATCCGCCCGCTTGTTATTGCTGGAAAAAGAATTATTGCAGGCGATAGAGCAGCGCCAGTTTGTATTGTATTTCCAGCCACAATGGAATTTACGCGAGCAGCGTATTGACGCTTTTGAAGCCCTGGTACGCTGGCAACATCCAGAGCGCGGTTTATTAATGCCGGCGCAGTTTTTGCCAGCTGCAGCACAGCTTGGGCTTAGTCAGCGACTGGATTTGGCCTTGCTGGAGCAGGCGGTGGTCACTCTCGGGCGCTGGCGGCAACAACGTATGATGCTGCCGGTGGCGGTGAATATGTCGCCTATTCATTTTGAGCAGGAAGGCTTAAAACTGAAAATTCAGCAGCTGCTGGAGCGTTATCAGGTGCCTTCCTCCATGCTGGAGCTGGAGATTACCGAAGACACGGCGATGGGCGATATGGAAAAAGGCCGTAACTATGTCACCGAGCTGCAGCAAATGGGCATTCGGGTGTCGATTGACGACTTTGGTACCGGCTATTCGTCTTTGGGTTATCTGCGCAAAATGCCCATCGACAAAATTAAAATTGACCGCAGTTTTATTACCGATATGGCCGGCAGTGATTCAGACATGATGATTGTCAAAACCATGATCACACTGGCGCATGGCCTTGGCAAACGTATTCTGGCTGAAGGGGTAGAAGACGAACATCAGCTGGGGTTACTGCGCCATATGGCCTGCGACGCTGTGCAGGGGTACCTGATAGCCAAACCTCTGCCCGAAGCTGAAGCACTGGCCTTACTTGCCCGCAAAACATCAGGTTAAACACATTCATTTGTTTGTCATCTCAGGCGGCTAGGCTGACCTTAGTCTGAAGCTGGATGGATTGCCTGATGAAACTTGCAAGGCTTGCCGCTTTTGATCAGTATTTTTTCAGCTGGTTATTCCAGCGTTTTGGCAGCAGCACCCTGGCCCCTCTGTGTCTTTATTGTTCCAGAACAGCGGATGGCCCTTCTTATGCGCTGCTGGCTTTTTTGTTATGGCTGTTGCAGGGGGAAGCAGCGCTTGAGTTTATTCTGTTGCTTGCGGTGGCTTATGCTATTGAGTTACCAAGTTATTTGCTGCTGAAAAACCTGTTTCGCCGCGCCCGTCCGGCAGAGTTATGGCAGGGGCATTTTCAGCCGCACATCCTGCCATCTGACCGTTTTAGTTTACCTTCAGGCCATACCGCCGGCGCTTTTGTGTTGCTGGGGGTGGTGGCAATCGTGGCTCCGTTCTGGTTGATTGTGGTTTTTCCCTGGGCGCTTTGTGTTGGCCTCAGCCGGATTTTGCTCGGTGTGCATTTCCCGGGTGATGTGTGTGCCGGTGCTGCCCTTGGTTTACTGGCTGTGCTGCTGGCGCAGATGGTTTTGTTTCCATAGTGCATACATTTACAGTTTTTTTGTTTTTCTGCAGCAACATTAGCTTTTATTTCTTATACTTATGCCTTCATTTTACCCTCAGGAAATTTGGATATGCTGCGTAATTTCTCCATCAAACAACGGTTATTCCTCAATGGCCTTGCGGTAGGTCTGGCCATGTTGGTGATGTTGGCTCTGTTGATTTACCAGAGTGGGCAGCAAAGTGCCCTGGCAGAACTGCGACTGGATATCGACAATTTAAAAACCGATGTACTGACGCTGCGCCGCCATGAAAAAGACTTCTTAATGCGCAAAGATTTGTCATATCGCGACAAATACCAAAAAGCCCATACCGAACTGGAACAACACAGCGAACATTTAAAACAAGGGTTACAGCAAGCTGGCATTGACACCGCACCACTGGAAGAATTCAGCCGGCAAACCGACAGTTATCAGCAGCAGTTTGCCAAAGTGGTTGAGCTGTCTGAGCAGGTGGGGCTTGATCATCAAAGCGGTTTATATGGCAAATTAAGGGCTGCTGCCCATCAGCTGGAACAAGAGTTTAAACAGGTGAATAACGACACCTTAATGGTCAGTCTGTTGCAACTGCGCCGGGCGGAAAAAGATTTTATGCTGCGGCTGGATTTAAAATATCTGGATGCTTTTGATAAAGAATTTAGCCGTTTTAACTCTTTGTTATCTGCCGCCGGCGGTGACGACGCCCTGTTGCAGGCTGCTGCTGGTTATCAGCAAGCCTTTCATGCGCTGGTGGCCGGTCAGCAGCAGATTGGGTTAAACCAGGAACAGGGGGTGATGGCCAGTATGCGCACCGCTATTCATCAAACGGAACAAAGCCTGGAAAATATGGCTAATGCTGCACAAAAAGCGGTTGAAGCAGCGGTTGCCACGACAAAATCTCTGGCTTTTGCCCTTTTTGTGCTGGTGTTGGTGGCTGTGATGGCGTTAGTGCTGATGACCAGCCGCAGTATTTTGCAGCCTATTGCCAATGTCTGTCGTACTATAGGTCTTATTCGCAGTGACAACGATTTTCGCCAAAGGGTGGAAGTCAGTGGCAATGATGAAATGACCACACTGGCAAAAGACTTTAATCAGATGTTGTCGGACATTCAGGATTTAGTGCGTAGTGTGAACCAGGCGCTGGAGATGCTGGATACCGCCACTGCTGAGCTGGCGAAATCTACTTCAGATACCAGCAGAGGCATGAGCCAGCAGCAGATGGAATCTGACATGGTGGCCACTGCAGTGACTGAAATGGGCGCGACCATTGATGAAATTGCCGGCAATACCGAAAACACCGCCAATAAAGCCGAAGCCACCAATAAAAATGCCAGTGATGGTATGAAAGAAGTGGAACAAACTGTGGCACGAATCACCAGTTTATCCAACGAGTTACAACAAGCTGCTGTGGTCATGGCTGAACTGGAAAAAGACAGTGCCACTATCGGCTCTGTGCTTGATGTGATCCGTGGCATTGCCGAACAAACCAACCTGCTGGCACTCAATGCCGCCATTGAAGCCGCCCGCGCTGGTGAACAAGGTCGTGGTTTTGCCGTGGTTGCAGATGAAGTACGCAGCCTGGCGCAGCGCACTGCCGACTCGACCCGGCAAATAGAACAAATCATTGCCGGTTTGCAAGGCCGCACCAAAACCATAGTGCAAACCATGCAAAGCTGTCGCGAACAAGGTAGTTCCAGTGTGCAACAAGCTGGTATTGCCAGTCAGTTATTGGCCACTATTACCCATGATGTCAGTACCATTATGGATATGACCACTCAGATTGCGACTGCCATTGAAGAACAAAGCCATGTGGCCTCTGAAGTGAATAAAAACGTGGTGCGCATCCGCGATATTTCGCAGGAATCGCTGGTCATCGCAACCCATAACGCGCAAATCAGTGAAGAAGTGGCTGAACAAGCCGCCCGTTTGCATCAAACCGTGGATAAATTCCGCGCTTAACATTAGTACTCAGTTGCTGCCGGTCGTGGAGACACAACGGCAGTTACTGGGGGTTATTTCGCTGGTCTTTTTTCCTGAAAGAAATGCCGCTGCATGACTATGGAACTTTTGTCGGCTTTTTTCGTAAGTTCTGGCAACAGCAAGCGGATCAGAAACAGCAACAACAGCCCTTGTCGTCGCTGATGCAACAGCTGGTGGCAGTGGTGCCTTTGTTGTCCGATCTTGGCTTGCACCATATTCCGGTGCTGGATGAAAAACAGCGACTCTGTGGTCTTATTAGTCAGTCTGATTTGATTGCCGCTTTGTATCAGCTGCAGCTGCAACAGCGTAGTGAAGCTTAAGGGCTTGGTAATACAGCCGGATAAAGTGCTGCGTCTAAAGCTGTTTGATATTCAGACTGGCTTCGCGGTTGCTATTGGCGGCTGCCAGCCGGTTCAGGTAATCCTGCCATAAGGCTTCGCGGTTCTGGTGCAGCTCGCGTAAATAAGGCCAGCTGTAAATACCGCTATTGTGGCCATCATCAAACACAATTTTGGCGGCGTATAAACCCACAGCTAAAATCTGACTGATAGCCACCTGTTTTTTATGGCTGACCAGTCTGGGTTTGCCGTGGCCCCGCACTTCAGCAGAAGGTGACAATACTCGCAAAAATTCCGGACTGAAGCTGGCACATAGGCCATCATCAAAATGCACGTCCAGTATTTTACTTTGGCGATGGTAATGTAATTTGGTCACCTGATGCATCTGTGTTTCCTTCCAAAAAACAAGCCCGTCACAACGGGCCTGGCGATAAGTTACAGCAGGTTATGCCGCTTATAAAATAAAGCGGCTTAAATCCTCGTCCTGCACCACAGACTCCAAATGGGCGTCGACATAAGCACCGTCCACCAGAATGGTCTGGCCGGTATGGTCTGCTGCTTCAAAGGACACTTCTTCGAGCAGCCGCTCCATCACCGTATATAAGCGGCGGGCGCCGATGTTTTCCGTGGTTTCATTCACCTGCCAGGCGGCTTTGGCAATACGTTCAATGCCGTCTTTGCTAAAGCTTAATTTCACACCCTCGGTGGCCAGCATCGCAATGGTTTGTTCCGTCAGTGACGCTTTAGGCTCAGTCAGAATACGTTCAAAGTCATTGGCAGATAAAGGTTGCAGCTCAACCCGGATCGGTAAACGGCCTTGTAATTCCGGCACTAAGTCAGAAGGTTTTGCCATCTGGAAAGCGCCAGAGGCAATAAACAGAATATGGTCAGTTTTCACCATACCGTGTTTGGTGTTGACGGTGCAGCCTTCAATGAGTGGCAGCAAATCCCGTTGTACCCCTTCGCGCGATACGTCCGGGCCTGAGGTTTCACCACGTTTGCAAATCTTGTCAATTTCATCAATAAAAACAATGCCGTTTTGCTCAACAGCTTCTAAAGCTTTGGCTTTGAGCTCTTCCGGATTCACCAGTTTGCCGGCTTCTTCTTCTACCAATTGCTTAAAAGCGTCTTTAATTTTCAGTTTACGTTTTTTGGTTTTATCCGAACCCATATTCTGAAACATGCTTTGCAGCTGCTGGGTCATTTCTTCCATGCCTGGTGGGGCCATAATCTCCACCCCCATGGCTGGCATTGCTAAATCCAGTTCAATTTCTTTGTCATCGAGCTGACCTTCGCGCAGTTTTTTGCGGAAAATCTGCCTGGTGTTGGCATCGCTGTCGGACACTTCCACTTCACCCCAGTTGTTGCGGGCGCGGGGGAGTAACACATCCAGAATACGCTCTTCAGCAGCTTCTTCAGCGCGGAAGCGGTTTTTTGCCACTTCCTGCTCACGTACCATTTTTACCGCGCTGTCGGTGAGGTCACGGATAATACTTTCCACTTCTTTGCCGACATAACCCACTTCAGTAAATTTAGTGGCTTCTACTTTAATAAAAGGCGCGTTGGCGAGTTTGGCCAGACGCCTGGCAATTTCAGTTTTACCCACACCAGTTGGGCCTATCATCAGAATATTTTTGGGCGTGACTTCCTGGCGCAGTGCCGGGTCGAGCTGCATGCGGCGCCAGCGGTTACGCAGCGCAATAGCCACAGCTCTTTTGGCGTCCTGCTGGCCAATAATATGACGGTCCAGCTCATGTACAATTTCTCTTGGGGTCATTTCAGACATAACGGACCTTCTTACAAATCTTCAATAGTGTGATGCTGATTGGTGTAAATGCAGATATCACCAGCAATAGTCAGGCTTTTTTCCACGATGTCGCGTGGGCTCAGTTCAGTGTTGTCGAGCAGTGCTTTGGCGGCTGCCTGGGCAAAAGGGCCACCACTGCCAATGGCAATTAAGTCTTGCTCCGGCTGGATCACATCACCATTACCGGTAATGATCAGCGAGCAGTTAGCATCGGCCACAGCCAATAAAGCTTCGAGTTTTCGAAGCATGCGGTCCGTGCGCCAGTCTTTGGCAAGCTCAACCGCAGCGCGCATTAAATGGCCCTGGTGCATTTCCAGTTTGGCTTCAAAACGTTCAAATAAAGTAAAAGCGTCGGCCGTGCCACCGGCAAAACCAGCCAGCACTTTGCCATGGTACAAACGCCGCACTTTGCGGGCGTTGCCTTTCATCACGGTATTACCAAGGGTCACCTGGCCGTCACCACCTAGGGCAACCTGACCGTTACGGCGCACAGAAACTATTGTGGTCATAATATCTCTTCTTAAATGGCTTTATTCAGCCTGAAAGCGGGCACTGTTTCAGGAAGTAAGGGCATTTGTCTGCTTTTTCAAGCTGCGGCGTTACAATAGCTGTGGGGGTAATACTGAAGGGGCAGTGGTGGTTTGCAATCAGCCTGAGTACAGCAGCACTGCACTCAGGCTTGTGATTGCTGTACTCAGCTTGTGATTAGAGTGGGATCCAGCAGTCGGCGACTTTTTGTCGTTTTAACAGGTTTTTATCGTTTTGTGCCTGACGGCGGCTGGCATAAGGGCCAATGACCACCCGGTATTTGCCGGACGACTCTTTTATGCTGGCGGTCAGGCCAGCAAAGGCAATTTTGGCTTTGGTTTGTTGGGCTGCATCCAAAGTTTTAAAAGCACCACAATACATAGTGGCCGGTTTTTTTGATTCCAGCTCATCCGCTTTGACCTGAACTTCTTTGGTCTCCAGCTCTTCAATATAGGTATAAGGCTCTTTTGATGGTTTTTGTGGCAGCTCATCCAGCACTTCGGTTTTGGCCGGTTTTGCTGCAGCCGCTTCTGCCGCCAGTTGTTCTGCACCAGGGCGATGGGAGATGTGCCAGAGAAAATAACCAAATACAGCTAACAGCAATAACACAGCTGCAATCAATAACTTGGGAACCGGTTTAGGCGCATTGGCTTTTTTCCGCGTTCTTGGGGCTGGCCTTGCGGCTTTGACATAATCTTGCTGGGGCATAACAGGAAACTGCTTCACACTTTTTTACAGGCTATAGGGCATTCTACTGAAGTTAGACAAAAAAGAAACGACTGAAGTTTGTCAGCGGCCGTTGTTGCTGTTTTCCTGCGCAATGATGCCAGATCACAGCAAGTATTTAACTGAATCTATTTAACTTAAATCCAGCGGGTCCACATCCAGTTGCCATTTGAGTTTGCGACTGAGCGCTGACTTTTGAATATGAGAAAGCAATATCTCCAGCAGCTGATGTAGAGCTTTCCGATCCGGGCTGAATAACTGTAGTTGCCAGCGATATTTGCCGGCTTTACGTTCAAGCGGCGCTTTGACCGGTCCCAGCCACTGTACTCTGTTGGCTGGGGCTAAGGGCGTGGCCGACTGCATTTGCCCGGCACAAATTTGCTGCAGTTCCGACAACCATAACTGACAAATGGCACTGTCGAGCCCCTCAGCACGAAACATCGCCATAAACTGATAAGGCGGCAGCTGGGTTTGTTGCCGCTCTTTGAGCGCACTGCGGGCAAAAGCGCTGTAGCCATTCTGTATCACGTCCTGCAGCAGCGGATGGCCAGGATAATGGGTTTGCAACAACACTTTGCCAGGCACATCACCACGGCCGGCGCGGCCCGATACCTGAGTGAGCAGCTGTGCCAGCTGTTCGGCAGCCCGAAAATCACTGCTGTATAAAGCGCCGTCCACATCAACAATGACCACTAAAGTGACATTGGGGAAATGATGCCCTTTGGCCAACATCTGGGTGCCGATAACAAGCTGTGGGGCGCCACTTTGGATTGTAGCCAGATGTGCTTCCAGACTGCCTTTACGCCTGATGCTGTCTCTGTCCAGCCGGGTAATGGGAAAATCCGGAATCAGTTTACCAAGCTGCTCTTCCAGCTGCTCAGTGCCCTGACCTACAGGCGCCAGCTGGGTACTGCCACAGGCACCACACTGGTGCGGCACCGGCCTGGTGGCGGCGCAGTGATGGCACACCAGTTGGCGGCTTTGTTTATGATAAGTGGTAAAGGCACTGCAATGCAGACATTCGGTCAGCCAGCCACATTCGTGACAAATCAGCGCCGGGGCAAAACCACGGCGGTTTAAAAACAGCATCACCTGATTGCCACGGCTCAGATGCTGACGCATTTGTGCCAGAGTGCCGTCTGCTAAACCATGTTTCAGGACCTGTTGTTTTAAATCAATCAGTTCAATTTGTGGCACCAGCTGACTGGTGGCGCGATCCGGTAATTGCAGATGGCTGAATTTTTTCTGCTGTACGTTATATAAAGATTCCAGACTTGGCGTGGCAGAACCGAGCAGGATAGGGCACTGCTCTATACTGGCGCGTTTCACCGCTAAATCACGGGCGTGATACCGAAAACCGTCCTGTTGTTTCAGTGACTGATCATGTTCTTCATCAATGATCAATAAACCCAGATTGTGAAAGGGTAAAAACAACGCTGAGCGGGTGCCGATAGTAATAGCCGCATCACCACTCTGGCTGCGTTGCCAGGCGCGTAACCTTTCGCTGTCGGTCATATTGGAATGCCAGCTTTGCATTGGCACGGCAAAACGTTTTTCAAAGCGGGCCAGCGTTTGGGGGGTTAAACCAATTTCCGGCACCAGCACCAATACCTGCTGGCCTTTGGCCAGCACAGGTGCTATCGCCTGTAAATACACTTCGGTTTTGCCTGAGCCTGTGACTCCTTCCAGCAAAAAACGGCTAAAACTACCCAGCGCCTGCACCACGGCCGTCACGGCCAGTGCCTGTGCCGGGTTCAGTGGCAGTGCTTTTTGTTTTTCTCTCTGATACACAAAAGGCGAAAACGGCTGACTGACCAGCTCAACCAGGTTTTTCTCCAACAGCTGGTTTAGCGTGGTTCTGCTGTGCTGTGCCAGTATATCGGCTTCAGTTAAATCTGATGTTGATAAGGCCTGCCACAAGGCCAGCTGTTTGGCGGAGCGGCGAAAATCAAGTTCGTTGAGCTGATGACCTGTTTCAGTGAGTTTTACGATTTTATGTTTTTCATTATCCAGCAGACGACCTTCGCGCAATAAGGCCGGTAGAGCGCTTGTCAGCACATCTCCCAGCGGATGATGGTAATAATCGCTGGCAAAACTGAGTAAATCTCTGAGTTGAGGCCCAAGTACAGGGCTTGGATCCAGTAGCGCGCTGACCGTTTTTAATTGGCTGTTGCTAAAACTATCAATCGGATTAATTTGCCAGACAATGCCCACCAGCTGGCGTTTACCAAAAGGCACCAACACCCTGGCGCCGACCATCACCTCGGCGGGATCGTCAGTTTCCAGTTGATAATCAAAATGTTGGCGCAGTGGCACCGGTAGGGCAACGCGAACAATCAGCACAATAAAATTCCGTCAATAAACCAACTGCAGTTTACAAAGCAGGGCCCTGCCTGAACAGGGCTATTTTCCGGCCTGGCTGTGGCCCTGGTGTTTTTTTCTGAAGGCGGTTTTTTTTGTTGAATAAGGCCTGCTGATCTATTAAGCTACGCGCCCTAATTTAACTGAAATACGTATGGTGTTTGACAGCAAGACTGATCAGATTGCGATACGGCCCAACGAGGTAAGCCATGAAACCAGGTATCCACCCGGAATACAAAGAAATCACTGCAACCTGTACTTGCGGTAATTCATTCAAAACCAGTTCTGCTCTGTGCAAAGACATCCACCTGGACGTTTGCTCAGCTTGCCACCCGTTCTACACTGGTAAGCAAAAAGTTCTGGACGTAGGTGGTCGTGTTGACCGCTTCAAAAAACGTTTTGCAGTACTGGGCGCCAAATAATCCGGCTTCCTGTTTCAAAACAACAAAAAGGCACTGCGGTGCCTTTTTTGTTGCCCCGGATTTGTTAAAACCTCTCTGTTAGCTGCCAACCGCTGGTGGCGGACGCTCTGTTTTAACGGCTCACTTTGCTCTGAACCGGCGGCTGGCTTTTGTTTTAATGCAGTGCAAAAGGCTCAGCGCAGTGAAAAAAATTTTCCTGCATAATGGCAGTGGTTTTTATGCAAGGGTTTTAACTGTAGATATGTGTTTATCATTTTGATTTTAAATAGATAAATTAGCTTTTACTGATTGGCTTTTGCATAAATATTAACTTATCTCTGTTATCCATCTGGCCGTTTATGCATCTATGTTGCATGGTTAATAACAGCTCGCTTAACTGGTCATACCTCCATCCAAAATACAGCTTGGTTTCACTGCTAAAACTTGTTATAAAACCTAAGAACGCTGAAATTTGCACAAATTCTGTGCAGCACAAAGGGCGGGGTTTGTGGCTTGTCAGCAGCCCAGAACCTGCTGTGTTAATCAGCTGAAAGTGCTGCTGTTCCTACACCAGTGGTACGATCAGAAAGTTAATGATTTGATTCAGCGGGCCCGCTTATTAGAATGAGCGGCCTTTTGCGCGGCTCCTTCGCACAACAAGGCAAAAAATGGCAAAAAACCAGTAAATACAACTAGATGCCCAAAGGGCTAAGCGTCAGGACACTCTTACCATGTCAGATTTTAAACAACAAGCACTTCGGTATCACGCGCAGCCCAAGCCTGGCAAAATCAGTGTTGAGATCAGTAAGCCAGCCGAAACGGTGAAAGATTTAGCACTGGCGTACAGTCCGGGGGTGGCAGAGCCGGTACGGGAAATTGCCGACAATATCGACAATGTTTACAAATACACTGCCAAAGGCAATCTGGTTGCCGTGATCAGTAACGGTACCGCTATTTTGGGTCTTGGTAACTTAGGCCCCATGGCTTCTAAGCCGGTGATGGAAGGTAAAGCTTTGTTATTTAAGCGTTTTGCTAACCTCGATTCCATTGATATTGAAGTGACACACCGCACCACTGAAGAATTTATTAATACGGTTGCCAATATCGCCGACACTTTTGGCGGTATTAACCTTGAAGATATCAAGTCGCCTGAATGTTTTGAAATTGAAAAAGAGCTGATCAAACGCTGCAATATTCCGGTGTTTCATGATGACCAGCACGGCACCGCTATTGTTACAGCGGCTGGCCTTCTGAATGCACTGGAAATTCAGGGCAAAGATATCCGTAAAGTTACTATCGTCTGTATGGGCGCCGGCGCTGCCGCTATTGCCTGTATGGAACTGTTGATTAAATGTGGCGCCAAACGCGAATACATTTATATGCTCGATACCAAAGGGGTGATCCATACCCGCCGTGAAGATTTAAACCAATACAAAACCTTATTTGCCAATAACACCGACAAACGGACACTGGAAGACGCTCTGGAAGGTGCAGATGTATTTGTGGGTGTGTCAGGCCCGGACGTATTACCACCAGAAGCGCTGAAGTTAATGGCGGATAAACCTGTGGTTTTTGCCTGCTCTAACCCGGATCCGGAAATTAAACCTGAGCTGGCGCATGCAGTGCGTTCAGATTTAATTATGGCAACGGGTCGTTCGGATTATCCGAACCAGGTGAACAACGTATTGTGTTTCCCATTTATTTTCCGCGGTGCACTGGATGTGCGCGCCAAAGTGATTAATGACGAAATGAAAATTGCTGCGGTACAGGCCATTCGCAGTATTGCCAAAGAGCCGGTGCCGGAAGCTGTGTTGGTGGCGTCCCAGGTGAAAAGTCTTGAGTTTGGCAAAGAATACATTATTCCAAAACCCATGGATCCAAGGTTGTTACCTCGGGTGGCCAAAGCTGTGGCTGATGCCGCAGTGGCCTCTGGTGTAGCCCGTATTCCGATGCCTGAAGCTTATATGCAGCAATAACAGCTTGCGCAAAACCACAAAAAAGAAACCCGCCAATTGGCGGGTTTCTGCATTCTGTTGATTTGTTTTTATTGTATTTTCTGACTCTTGGAATTTTTAGTGGTGAGTCAGATTATTCTTCGTCGGATTCAGCTTCCTGAATAACCGGAATTGGTTTACCCATGCTGGTCAGAATGTTGCGTACTTCAACCGGAATTTGGTGTGGGTTGTCTTTGCGTAAGTCTTCATCGGCTGGCAGTGGCTGACCGGTAAAAGCATGCAAAAAAGCTTCACATAACAATTCGCTGTTGGTGGCATGACGTAAGTTATTGACTTGACGACGGGTTCTTTCATCTGTCAGCACTTTTAATACATTCAGCGGGATAGAAACGGTGATTTTTTTCACCTGCTCAGATTTTTTGCCGTGTTCGGCATACGGGTGAACGTATTCACCATTCCACTTAGCCATAGTTGTACCTTGATTGTTTTTTTAAGTTGCGTAGCGCATTTTGGGCCGGAATTTTACTTCTTTATACGACGGGACACAAACAATGCGCAAGAAATAATCATTGCAGACGTCTAAATGTTTTGACTTCTTATTTTTCGTCAGTATACTTTTAGACGTCTAAACGCCTAAATAAGTCTGAGGTCATTATGTCAAACCGTCACTCTGCCACTATTACTGCCCGCGCCGGCATAGCACAAGACCCGGCTTATGGGGCTGTGACACCGCCTTTGTACCTGACCTCCACTTATGAACTGAAAGCTTTTAAACAGCCGGGCAAATACGATTATTCACGCTCCAATAACCCAACCCGCGATTTATTGGGGGACGCTTTAGCTGAATTGGAAGGCGGCGCCAAAGGTTTGGTGACCAGCACCGGTATGTCTGCCTGTTTATTGGCGCTGCAGCTGTTAACACCCCAGGACACTCTGGTGATCCCGCATGATTGTTACGGCGGCAGTTATCGTTTGTTTGTCAATCTGGCCAACCGCAAACAGGCGTTTAAAGTGGTGATTGTTAATTTCCAGCAAGACAACTGGCCGGCACTGGTGCAGCAGACCAAACCCAAAATGATTTGGCTGGAAACACCGAGCAATCCTTTGTTGCAAATTACCGATGTTAAAGCGGTTTGTGAACTGGCAAAAAGCCTCGATGCCTTAGTGGTGGTGGACAACACTTTTTTATCGCCGGTGTTACAGCAGCCGCTGCAATTGGGCGCCGACATTGTGGTGCATTCCACCACTAAATATTTAAACGGCCATAGCGATATTGTTGGTGGTGCGCTGATCACCAAAGATCAGGCCATTGGTGATGAACTGAAGTGGTGGGCCAATTGTTTGGGCGTCACAGGGGGTGCTTTTGATGCTCACTTAACCTTGCGTGGCATCCGAACTTTATTACCCAGAATGAAAGCGCATCAGGAAAACGCTGCGCTGGTGGTGGATTATCTGCAGCAGCAAACACTGGTGGCCAAAACTTATTATCCAGGGTTAAAAGACCATCCGGGCCATGCTATTGCCAAAGCCCAGCAAAATGGTTTTGGCGCTATGGTCAGCTTTGATTTAGCAGCAGATGAAGCTTATTTACCGGTATTTTTCAGCGCTTTACGTTGTTTTACTCTGGCACAGTCGTTAGGCGGTATTGAAAGTTTAATTTGCCACCCGGGTTCTATGACCCACGCTTCGATGGACGCCGCTGCGCAAAAAACCGCCGGTATTGGCGCCACGTTAATTCGTTTATCTGTGGGGATTGAAGATCCAAGAGATTTAATCGCTGATTTAGCTCAGGCTTTTGCCGCTGTGGCACAGGCGATTAAAGCCGATGGCAAGCAAAAAACACTCGGCACAAGCCCGGATGCCGCGACCCAGAGTGTTGTGGCTACAGCAGCAACAAAACCCTCAGTAGCAACAGGTCAGCACCTTGCAGAAGCTGAACAATCTTTTCGTTTAAATCCGGCTCTGGCCGCTTTCTGGTGAGTGTTATGACAGTATTATCGTCAGTTTCTTTAGTTCATTCAGCGGCCTCTGCGCTGGTGGTGCATAAATTTGGTGGCAGTAGCCTGGCATCCAGCGAACGTTTTCACGCTGTGGCCGATATTCTGCTGGCGCAGCCGCAATCATCGGCTTTTGTCGTGGTGTCCGCACCAGGGGATACCACAGACGCTTTATTAACAATGTTGGATTGTGCCTGTGACACGCCGGAGTTTGAACTGCATTACCAGCAGCTGGCACAACAGCTGCGCTTGCTGGTAAGCCGCACTTTAACTGCCGCTACTGCACCTTTGGTGCTAAATGAACTGAATCACTGGCTGGCGGCAATTCCAACCTTCGCATTGGCCGGGCGTAATAATGATGTGCTGGCAACAGGCGAAAAACTGTCGGCTTTACTGCTGAGTTATTTATTACAGGAGCGGGGACGCGCCGCTAAGGCAATAGATGCCCGTGACTTTTTACAATTGTCGGGCCAGCAAGTGTTATGGCCGCAATCTGAAGCTGCATTAAAGCCACATTTAATCCCTGGTTTTAATGTGGTGACTGGTTTTATTGCCCGAAACGAGCTGGGGGATAGCATCACACTGGGTCGCAATGGCAGTGATTATTCCGCCACTATTTTAGGCAGGCTGGTGCAGGCTCAGACCATTCATATCTGGACAGATGTAGATGCCATTTATAGTGCAGATCCACGCAAGGTGCCGTCAGCCCGCCCTTACCGTCAGGTGCCCTGGGCACAGGCCACCTTATTGGCACAGCTGGGTAACCCGGTTTTGCATGCCAAAACCTTAAGCCCATTGCAGGACTATGCCGCTGAACTGGTAGTGCGCAGCAGTTATGAGCCTGAGCAACCAGGTTGTAAAGTCAGCCGTCAGGCCGCAATTGAAGTGCAGTTTGTCACTGATTTAACCGATGTGGTGCTGGTGACTTTGCCAAAAGCTGTGACTTTAACTGCACATTCGGTAGCGGCGACGCTGCAGCTGACGGTATTTGCGGTGCCGGGCGATCACAACTCTTGGGTAGTGGCACAAAAAAATCTTGATGTTTTATTAAGTTATCTGGGGCAACAACAAATTTACCCCAGGGTCAGCAGTGAACAGTATCAGGCTGTTGCCTGGGTCAAACCAGCAGCTAAACAACAAAAGCAGTTGTCGTTGCAGGCCGCGCACTGGCTGGAACGCCAGCAACCAGCATTTTCGTTTGATAACAACGAACTGGCACTCTGGTTGTTTGCACCGGCTTTAACTGCCCGCGAGCTCACCGAATTTCACCAGTTGTTGTTACCTAGCCAAGTGCGGTTGAATGTAGTGGTGGCAGGTACCGGCAATGTTGGTGCCGAATTTTTGGCGTTATTGGCTACACAACAACAGGTTTTTGCCGGGCAAATTGAACTAAAACTGGCCGGTGTGCTGAATTCGCGTCAGGCCTGTTTTAGTGATGAGTTAACAGTACAAAACTGGCAGGCGCAACTTGCGGCGGCGCCATTGTATCAACAGCAGGATTTACTGGATTATTTAACGGCTTTGCCAAGCCCTAAAGTGCTGGTGGATATTACACCCAGCAAAACTTTTGCTGAAGCTTATGCTGGTTTTGTGCAAACCGGCTGTCATTTGATCAGCGCGAATAAACAAGGGGTGACTTTGCCACTGGCCCAATATCAGCAGATTGCCGCCACTGTGGCCGAGCAACAGGTGAGCTGGCTGGCCAACACCACTGTGGGCGCCGGTTTGCCGGTGCAGCGTATTCTGCAGGAGCTGCAAAGTTCAGGGGATCATATTCAGCAAATCAGCGGTATTTTTTCCGGTACTTTGTCCTGGTTATTGTGTAAATACGACGGCAGTGCAGCTTTTTCTGACTTTGTGCTGCAGGCGCAGGCCGAAGGTTTAACAGAGCCGGATCCACGCGACGATTTATCCGGCAAAGATGTACAACGCAAATTGCTGGTACTGGCGCGCGAACTGGGTTTAACCCTGGATATCAATGATATAAAGCTGACGCCTTTATTACCTCAGGGCTTGGAACAGGGCGGCTGGGATGAGTTCTGGGCACAACGTGCTGAGCTTGATAAGGTACTGGCACAGACTTTTGCCAAAGCAGCCGCTGAGGGCAAAGTATTGCGTTATGTCGCAACTTTAACTGTGACAGCACAAGGGCCAAAAGCCAGTGTGCAGCTGCTGGAAGTTGCGCCCGAACATCCGCTTGCGGCCATTCAGGCTTGTGATAATGTGTTTGTCATTGAATCCGACTGGTATCAGGCCAATCCACTGGTGCTTAAAGGCCCGGGGGCTGGCCGGTTAGTGACTGCTGGTGGTATTCATGCAGATCTGGCTATTCTGGCACGCCAGCAAATAGCGGCAGCCAAAGCGGCCCGTCATAGTCAGGCACAGGCAGCAGCCTGGGCCAATGAAAGAGCCTGAGTAGCCCTCAACCCGCAGTTTGATGGCCTGCTGCGCTAAGCTCAGGCCCCGGATCGGGCTTTGAACCAAGGCGCTCAAACCTTGGGCTAGACTGAGGCACCGCCCGCTGAATCAGCTTTGAACTTTATTTGATGCGGGTGAGGACAGTTGAGGTTGTTTGTCTGATTGCCTGATAACAACAACAGATCCCTGCTGATGACCACGAACAGCGGCAATAACCTTGCCGCTATTTCTGTTGTTGCTTTGCCTGACTTGCTGATCCCGGCAAAGTTTTGCCGTTCACTCTGAAAGTTGGATCACTGCGATCAGAGCGGATCCGCTGGTCGTATTTATCACTTCTCAGATAAGTCATTAATTTTCAATTGGTTACAGGTATTTCTTGGAGGAATATCGCAGTGCCGGATTTTTGTCAGCAGATCTTGGCGCAGTTGTTGCTAATAAGTATCCGCCGTTGTCACCGACCCGTTGAAGAAGGATCGGAAATGGGCACAAGTATTCAGAGAAGTCTAACAAATAAACTTACAAATTAGGGATTTACTCACTATGCAAATCAATGCACAATCAGGCATCAACGCGCCTTTATTTGACGTTCAAACGAAAAAAAATACAGCGTTAGAAAAACAACCCTTACCAGCAGCACAGGACAAAGTCACTTTGTCTGCTGAAGCATTAGCACTGGCAAGTGGTGGCGGTCAGGTACAAACTTTAGGTGGCAGCTGGCCAAAATGGCCAACCATTCCAGCCTAATAAGTTGAGGTTGTAGTGCATGAAATAAAAAGCATGGCTGTAAATATTGCCATCACACTTTGTTGTGTTGTGTCTTTGGCAGCCACTTTTTATTTCAAGCTGGACCAGATCGAGCTCCTTGCTGTGGCTGTCAGTTCCATCTTGCTGATAGCACTGTTTTCCCACAAAAATCATAATATCTACCCAATCCTTGCCATTGTGCTTTTTATCCGTTTTGCTGAGTTTTTGCTGGGGTTCTTATTAATAGATTCGCTGGCCCTGACTTATTTGCTGATCACAGGATTGGTGGATTTACTTTTTGCATTTTTGCTGGTGCATTATCATATGGATCCTGCGCTGCATAAGTTATTGAAATCACAGCCGCAGCGTGGCCATTACCCTCAGGTTTATCTGATTGCTTTCCTGCTGGCGTTTTCCTCTTTGTATTACGTATTGGGTTCGGCAGAGCTGATGATCCATTTAATGGATAAAAATTTCTTTGGTGGCCAAGTGCCGTTTTTCTTTAGCACAGGCCCTATGGTGGCAATTGTGATCCGGCTACTTGTTGATTTAACGGTCTGGAGTTTATTACTGGCGCCTGGTCGTATTCGGTTACCTGCCAGGGTACAACGCTGGCTCAATCCTTAAGCTACAACAGCCATTTGCATGCCTTGGACTAAAGTAGCCTTATAAATCAAAAATTTCCGCTGTATTTTCGGTTATGCTTGCAGCTTCTGACCATGGTTTTTTCAGGAGCGGTTTATGTCTCATCGCGCTTATCTGTTTTCTCTTCGGATTGGTCATGCCTTACGCGACACTGCGGCAGAAGGTTATGGCCGGCAGCAATTGACAAAAGATCTGCTGGCTGGCCTGACTGTTGGTATTATTGCCATCCCTCTTGCTATGGCACTGGCGATCGCCAGTGGTGTGCCCCCTCAATACGGCCTTTATACCGCTATTATTGCCGGTTTTATTATTCCGTTATGTGGTGGGTCACGTTTTAGTGTGTCCGGCCCTACCGCCGCTTTTGTGGTGATTTTGTATCCGGTGGCACAAAAATATGGCCTTGGTGGTTTGCTGATTGCGACCGTCGGGTCCGGTGTGTTGCTGGTGATGATGGCGATGCTGCGGCTTGGTCGTTTTATTCAATATATTCCCGAAGCTGTGACCCTGGGTTTTACCGCTGGCATAGCGGTAGTGATAGCTACCTTGCAAATCAAAGACTTATTTGGTTTGCAGCTGGCGACCATGCCCGAACACTATATTGAAAAATTACATGCGCTGATGCTGGCGGCCGATACGGCCCACTGGCCCAGTATGCTGGTGGCGGCTGTCACTTTATTGGTGATGTTTAAATGGCCGGCACTAAAGTTACCGGTACCGGCGCATCTGCCTGCGGTTCTCTCAGGTACCCTTGCTGCTTTGTTGCTGAACTGGTTTGAGTTGCCGGTGGAAACTATCGGCAGCAGATTCCAATACACCATGCAGGATGGCAGCAGCGCCAGTGGTATTCCGGATATGTTGCCAAGTTTCAGCTGGCCCTGGCAGCAACCGGGAGCTGATGGCCAGTTATTGGCCTGGAGCTCGCAGATGGTCAAAGATCTGCTGGCGGCGGCTTTTGCCATGGCGATGTTGGGGGCTATTGAATCTTTGTTATGTGCTGTGGTGCTGGATGGTATGACAGGGCGGCGCCACAGTGCCAACAGTGAGCTGTTGGGGCAGGGCCTTGGCAATATCATAGCGCCGTTTTTTGGTGGTATTACTGCAACTGCGGCTTTGGCGCGTTCTGCCGCTAATGTGCGGGCTGGCGCCCAGTCGCCTGTGGCAGCTATGGTGCATGCTTTGGTGGTGCTACTGGCGCTGTTGTTATTGTCCAAATGGCTGGCGTATTTACCGATGGCGGCGATGGCGGCGTTGTTATTGGTTGTGGCCTGGAATATGAGTGAAGCAGGCAAAGCGCTGCACCTGATTAATACCGCGCCACGCAGTGATATCTGGGTCTTTACCGTGTGTTTTTCCTTTACCGTGCTTTTTGACATGGTGATTGCTATTACCAGCGGCATCATTATTGCGGCGCTGCTCTTTGTAAAAGAAGTGGCAGAGATGACCAAGGTCACAGACGTGACTGAAAGCCCAAAACTGGTGCCGGAAAAACTGGCGGAAGGTCACAAAGTATTTCGTATCAGTGGCCCGCTGTTTTTTGCCGCGGCCGATCGGGTATTTGGGGAGTTGTCGCAGCTAAGTAAAAACCAACAAAGTGTGGTGCTACTGATGGACGGTGTGTCGCTGCTGGATGCAGGTGGTTTAGTGGCGCTGGATAAATACATCAGTGCCTGCGACAAAATAAACTGTCATATTATGTTGGTGGACTTGCAGTTTCAGCCGCTGAAAACTTTGGCCAAAGCGCGGATCAGGCCGGTTGAAGGCTTATTGTCGTTTTACCCCACCTTGCATGAAGCTTTGCGGTTATTGCCGAAAAAAGAGCTGCATTCCGAGCATAGTCTGCAGAGCACCTTAACCGAATCAGGGCTTTAATTTTGTATCGTCTTGCTGATCACAGCTTTTGTTGTGATCAGCAGACTTCGAATCAGCAGTTCTGACTTCAGTTGCCTGCAATAAAATTCCAGCCAAGCCAAGCCAAGCCAAGCCAAGCCAAGCTAAGCCAAGCCAAGCCAAGCCAAGCCGTTGTTGCCCTTCATTCTGTGGTGATTTACCTCAGCCATACCGCACTTTGTGTTCAAATCACTGCGACTCTGTGCCTTTGGTACAGATCGAAAATTCAGTGAATTTCAGCTAGCCTTAGCCGCAGGTAAAAAGCTTGCCCTGGAATTATTGATTTTGGTGATTAATTAATATTAATTCATAAAAACAGCATAATAATTCTTGAAAGTGCATGATTGACCCAGTACACTGGCCGCAGTTTGTCGCGAAACCAGTTTTATTTTCGCTTTTTTTGGAGATCGACCACTGATGTCGTCTGTAGTGTCTGACAAAACCCAAATCCGTAGTGCAGTACTTGGTGCTGCAGGTTATAGCGGTGCCGAACTTTGTGCGCTGTTAACCAGAAATCCTCACTTTGAGCTCTGCTTTGCTTACGCCTCTGCCGGCCGTAAAGCAGAGCCTTTTTCTTCGTTATACCCACGCTTCCAGCAACAAGTGGATGTGTTGGTTGAGCCCTGGACAGATGCCGAAATTGGCCGTATCCAAGGCAAAGTTGATGTGGCTTTTTTAGCCTTACCGCATGAAGCCAGTGAAGAAGTGGCGCCACTGCTCATGGCCGCCGGTATTGTGGTGGTGGATTTATCCGGTGCCTTCCGCTTAAAACAAGCGGATTTATATCCAAAATATTATGGTTATGAACATCAGCATCCGGCTCTGTTAAATGAAGCTGTTTATTCACTGATGGAATGGCTGGATAAGCCATTACCCCAGCTGATTTCAGTGCCTGGTTGTTACCCCACAGCGTGCTCGCTGGCGTTATTGCCTTTGTTAAACGCCGGTTTAGTGGCCGATGACTGTATTCCGGTGATCAACGCTACCAGCGGTGTGTCGGGTGCAGGTCGTAAAGCGGCACTTAATACGTCGTTTTGTGAAGTAGGTTTAAATGCTTATGGCTTTTTTAAACACAGACACAGACCGGAAATTGAACAAAATTTAGGTCGCAAAGTGGTGTTTACACCCCATTTGGGCAATTTTAAACGTGGCATTCTGGCCACCAGCGTAGTGACGCTGAAAACAGCTGTCACTGCAGAGCAGGTCAAAGCGGCTTTTGAGCAGGCTTATGCCGGTAAACCGCTGGTGCGGTTAACCGCCACCTCACCCAATGTGGCTGATGTGGAAGGCTCACCATTTTGCGATATTTTCTGGCAACAGGATGGCGAGCAGTTAGTGGTAGTTTCCGCTATTGATAACCTGCTCAAAGGTGCGGCTGCTCAGGCGATGCAGGCAGCCAACGTGAAGTTTGGTAAGCCGGAAACTGCAGGTTTATTTGCGTTTGAAAAAGCAGGAGCCCTGTGATGAGTGAGCAAACCCAACACAACGCAAAAACGCCCCTGGTATTAAAAATGGGGGGCCGGCTGCTGCAGGATAATCAGGCGTTAGATGCCTTATTAAAAGTAGTGGCACAACTTTCCAGCCAATACCCGATAGTGCTGGTGCATGGCGGTGGTGATCAGGTGGACAGCTGGCTGGCAACCTTTGGTTTTAGCACGCAAAAAATTGATGGTCAGCGCGTTTCGCCAAAAGAACAAATGCCGGTGATCGCAGGGGCTTTGGCCGGTGCAGTGAACTGCTTAATGGTGTCACGCGCTCAGCTGCAAGGTTTAAAAGCGGTAGGTTTAACCCTGGCTGCCGGGCAAAGTCTGAAGTTTGATGTCAACGAAAAACTGGGCGCTGTGGGTATTGCCAAAGCCAATGACGCAACTTTGTTGAACACCTTGCTCAGCCAGGGGTTTGTGCCAGTGTTTAGTTCTGTTGGCCAAAGTGACAACGGCGATTTATTGAATGTAAATGCAGACTTAGCGGCAGCCGCTATTTGTCAGTTGGTGCAGGGGCAGTTGGTGTTATTAACCGATGTGCCGGGCATTCTGGACGGCGAAGGAAAGCTGATTAGCGCTTTAGATGGTAAAGCAGCGCAGGCGCTGGTCGACAGTGGTGTGATTAAAGGTGGCATGAAAGTCAAACTGGATGCTGCGCTTGAAACTGCCGCTGCACTGCGACGATCCATCGTTGTTGCCGGCTGGCAACAACCTGATGATTTGTTAAAACTGATGCAACAACAAGCAGTAGGAACCTGCATCAGTGAATAAGGGGCTAGATCGTTGTAATAAAACGCCCTCAATCCCACTGAAATCCGCTTTCACGAAGGTCTGAACTACTCGGCCTTCGGGCCGATTTCCCCAATAAGGAAGCCGCAGCGCGGTCAGACAGTGTGAGTTATGAGTCAATTAAAACAGCTGTTATGTTTAGCTGAACTGGATCAACAACAATTAGCGGGCTTATTAGCGTTAGCCCTGGATATTAAACAAAACCCCGTCAACTACAGCAACGCGCTTAAAGGCAAAAGTATTGCGTTGTTGTTTGAAAAACCCAGCTTGCGTACCCGCGTCAGTTTTGATGTAGGCATCAATAAACTTGGTGGTCACAGTGTGTATCTGGACCAGCAAAATGGTGCAATGGGCGTGCGCGAGTCGGTCGAAGATTTTGGCAGCAATCTCGCTTGCTGGACAGATGCGATAGTGGCGCGGGTGTATTCCCAGCAAACACTGCAAAAACTTGCTCACAGCAGTAAAAAGCCAGTGATTAACGCACTCAGTGACTTGTATCACCCTTGTCAGGCGCTGGCTGACTTACTGACGTTAAAAGAGCAGTTTGGTGACGTCAGTAAGGTGCATCTGGCTTATGTTGGTGATGGCAATAACGTGTGTCATTCGCTGATGTTAGGGGCGGCCATTATGGGCATGACTTTAACTGTGGTTACGCCACCGGGTTTTGGCCCTGACGCGCACGTGCTGCTGCGGGCTCAGGCGCTGGCGCAACAAAGTGGCGCTAAGCTGACGTTGAGTCAACATGTGTCTTCGGCGGCTGGTGCTGATGCACTTTATACCGATACCTGGATGTCGATGGGCAATAAAGCCGATCCGGCACAGGTTGAAGCGGCTTTTGCCCCTTATCAAATCAATACGGCTGTGATGCAGCGGCTGGGCGTAAAGAACTTTATGCACTGCCTGCCTGCCCATCGTGGCCATGAAGTCACCAGCGAAGTGCTCGACAGTGACTATTCTTTGGTGTTGCAGCAGGCGGAAAACCGTATGCATGCGCAAAATGCTGTTTTAGTAAGTTTATTTGCCTGAGGCCGAACATGAATAATGCAAAACAAAATGTGAAAAAAGTAGTACTGGCGTATTCCGGTGGTTTAGATACTTCGGCCATTGTGCCTTGGCTCAAAGACAACTACGACTGTGAAGTGATTGCTTTTGTGGCAGATGTCGGCCAGGGCGCGGAAGATTTAGCCGGTGTTGAAGAAAAAGCCATTAAATCCGGTGCCAGCAGCTGTTATGTGGTGGATTTACGCGAACAGTTTGTCAAAGAAGTGATTTATCCAACCTTAAAAGCCGGTGCTGTATACGAAGGCCAGTATTTACTGGGCACTTCGATGGCGCGGCCTATTATTGCCCGTGCTCAGGTTGAGCTGGCGCTGAAACTTGGTGCTGATGCGCTTTGCCACGGTTGTACCGGTAAAGGTAACGATCAGGTGCGGTTTGAGGGGGCTTTTGCCGCTTTAGCGCCTCAGCTGAAAGTGATAGCACCTTGGCGTGAGTGGGAATTTAACTCCCGTCAGTCGCTGCTTAATTATCTGGCAGAAAAAAATGTGCCGACCACAGCAACAGCCACCAAAATTTATAGCCGTGACGCCAACTTATTCCATATTTCACACGAAGGCGGCGAGCTGGAAAACCCATGGAATGAACCCTCTGAGCAGGTCTGGATGTGGACCAAATCGCCGGAGCAGGCGCCGGATAAAGCAGAATATCTGCAGCTGAGTTTCGAAAAAGGTGAATTAACTGCGATTAACGGCAAGATTGTTGGCGCAATCGAAGCCATTGAACAGCTGAATGCCATTGGCTCTGAGCATGGTGTAGGCCGTATCGATATCGTCGAAAACCGTTTGGTTGGGATGAAATCCCGTGGCTGTTATGAAACACCGGGCGGCACCATTATTGTGGCAGCGCTGCGTGCGCTGGAATCCCTGGTGTATGACCGCACCTCACTGAAATACCGTGAAGAGGTAGGTTTGGAAGTGGCACAACTGGTGTATGACGGCCGCTGGTTTACCCCTTTAAAAGACGCTTTATTTGCCGCTTCCAATTCGCTGGCGGAACAACTGACCGGTGATATTGTGGTGAAACTTTATAAAGGTCAGGTGACTGTTGCCAAACGCCGTTCACCTAACAGCCTGTATTCAGAAGCTTTTGCCACTTTTGATGGTGATGAGGTGTATAACCAGAAAGATGCCGCCGGTTTTATCCGTTTGTATTCTCTGGCCAGCCGTATTCGGGCGCTGCATACCAAAGGTTAAACTGCCAAAATTCCCGGTACGCCAGATTGCACGCCGGACGGATGATACAGCGGTTTCGGCCGCTGTTTTTTTATTGAGTAATTTGAGGATACAGTCATGGCCATGTGGGGTGGACGTTTTCAGGAAGCCAGTCTGGATGAGTTCCGGGCTTTTAATGACTCATTAAGTTTTGATTATCTGTTGGCGCAGCAGGACATTGCCGCGTCGCGCAGTTGGGCTATGGGTCTTGCCGAAGCCGGCATTATCACAGCAGAAGAAGCAGCTTTATTGGATGGTGCTTTGGCTGAACTGGCGCTTGAGGTTGAAGCCAACCCTGAATTGCCTCTGCAAAGCCCGGAAGAAGATATACACAGCTGGGTTGAAGCCAAACTGGGTGAAAAAATCGGTCATGCTGCCAAAAAGCTGCATACCGGCCGCTCGCGCAATGACTTAGTGGCTACCGATCTGCGGCTTTGGAGCAAGCTCAATACCGGTTTAGTGCGTGATGCCCTCAAATCTGCCATCGGCGCTTTATTGGCATTTGCCGATAAACATCAGGCACTGGTGATGCCGGGTTTTACTCATTTACAGCGGGCGCAGCCGGTGATGGTCAGTCACTGGGCTTTGGCTTATGTGGAAATGTTCCGCCGTGATTTAAGCCGGCTTGACGATGCACTGAAACGGATGGATGTATGCCCGCTCGGTTGCGGAGCTTTGGCCGGCACAGGTGTATTGCTCGACAGAGTGGCGCTGGCTGAACGTTTGGGTTTTGCAGAAGCGGCGCGTAACAGCCTGGATGCAGTGTCGGACCGGGATTATGTAGTAGAGCTTTCAGCAGCGGCCAGTTTGTGTTTAACCCATTTGTCGCGTTTATCTGAAGATGTGATTTTCTTTTGTTCAGGCGAAGCTGGCTTTTTTAAGCTGGGGGATGCCATCTCGTCCGGCTCTTCTTTAATGCCGCAAAAGAAAAACCCTGATGTGTTTGAGCTGCTGCGCGGCAAAACCGGCCGGGTGCTGGGGCATTTAGTGGCCATTTTGCATGTGCTGAAAGGTTTGCCGCTGGCTTACAACAAAGATATGCAGGAAGACAAACAAGGCTTTTTTGACTTAATGGCCACCTGGCAACAGTGTTTGTTGGTGCTGGCAACAGTGCTGCCGCATTTGTCGGTCAATGCCGGCCAATGCCGTCGTGCCGCTGAGCTTGGCTACAGCAATGCCACAGATCTGGCCGATTATCTGGTCAGTAAAGGTGTGGCTTTTCGCGATGCACACGAGCTCTCCGGTGAGCTGGTGCTTAAAGCCTCAGCTCAGCAAAAACCGCTGGAAGCGTTATCGCTGAGCGAATTACAGGCAGTATCGCCGCTGATTCGTGATGATGTGTATGCTGCACTGACCATCGAAGCGGGTCTGGCCAAAAGAGCGGCTTTGGGTGGCACTTCACCCCAACAGGTCGCTGCTGCATTAAAGGCCGCACAAAGCTGGTTTGCTGCGTTGTAACGGCTGGATCAGCCTGATAAAAAAACCGGCATTAGTGCCGGTTTTTTATTGTGTCAGCCTGCTGATTTTCAGCGCTCAATGGCACTAAAAACCAGGCGATTTAACGGAAAATATCAATTTCCGCAGGTTTTTGCTGATCTGCAGGTAAGTCAGGATTGGTTGGCACCGCATATTGGGTTGGTTCAGTGCCCTGACGGAAAAACTCAAAACTGCTGCTGTTGTCAGTGGCCTGGCTTAATAAGCCGGTTTTGTTGTCAATCCGCACAGACACTATGCCGACGGGAGCTGGCGGGAATTTTTCCGGCAGATCTTGGAGCGCAAGTTCGGCAAAGTTTTGCCAGACCGGCAAAGCAGTGCGGGCACCAGACTCACCACCGGCAACTTGATCGACGCCCAGATTGCTGTTCCAGGCGGTTTTACCCAGCACACTTTCAGCATCATCAAAACCCACCCAGCTGGTGATCACCAGATCCGGGGTAAAACCAGAGAACCAGGTGTCTTTCACATCATTGGTGGTACCGGTTTTGCCGGACAAATCACGGCGTTTTAACGCCTTCAGATTTTTCGCAGTGCCGTCCCAGCCGTCGCCCCCCCAAATGGCACTTTTCATCGCTTCAGAAATTAAAAATGCGTTTTGGGCAGAAATCACTCTGGGAGCAAATTCAGCTGTGGCTTTTATATCAGTGTCGACTGGCGCTGTTGTGTCCGCATCAGCAGCCTGGGCCGCGGCTTGCAGTGTGGCTTCGGCTTGCGCCACAGCGGCACAGTCATCACACACCTGTACAGGTTTATGCTCATAAATCAGATTGTTCTGATCATCCAGAATTTTGGTAATGATATAGGGTTTCACCAGATGACCGCCGTTGGCAAACACAGCATAACCTGTTGCCAGCTCCATCGGCGTTAATGAAGCTGAACCTAACGCTAAGGTCTGGTTGCGCGGTAAATCAGATTTGTGAAAACCAAATTTGGCCAGATGATTGATGGTGTTATCAATTCCAACACCGCTGATAAGCCGCACCGACACCACGTTTTTTGATTTAGCCAAAGCTTCACGCAGGCGGATAGGGCCGTCGTAAACGTCAGGTGAGTTTTTTGGCCGCCATGCTGTGCCTGAGCCTGCGTCCCATTCATGAATAGGGGCATCATTAATAATGGAAGCCAGGGTATAACCATGCTCCAGCGCTGCCGAATAAATAAAGGGTTTGATACTGGAACCGACCTGGCGGTTGGCCTGGGTCACCCGGTTAAACTGAGTTAAACCAAAACTGTAGCCGCCAACCAGCGCCCTTACCGCGCCATCTTTTGGATCCAGTGCAACCAGCGCACTGCTCGCTTGTGGCAGCTGGCTTAAGCGCCAGTTACCTTGCTGTTCACGCACATAAACCAGCATGCCGGGTGCCAGGATCTGGCCAGCATTTTTCGGTGGATTGGCCTGACGTTCGTTGCTGATATAAGTGCGAGCCCATTTCATACCATCCCAGTCCAGCTCAATTTTACGGCCACCAGCCAGCATTAAAGTGGCAGACTTTTGCTGCACTTCAGTCACCACAGCAGGCTGCAATTTTTCAATAGCATCCTGTTCATCCAGATAGGCCAAAATGGCTTCATCCGACAAACGTTTGTCTTCGGTAAAACTAAAGCTGCCGTCTGGATAATCCTGTTTTGTGGCAGGCCAGACGACGGCTACGGGGCCACGGAAACCATGGCGCTCGTCGTAGTTATGCAGATTTTGTTGCAGTGCAGCAACAGCGCGGGCCTGCTGCGCAGAGTTCACTGTGGTAAATACCTGGAAGCCTTTGGAATAAGCTTCTTCTTCACCATAAGTGTCTACCACTTCCTGACGGACCATTTCAGCTAAATAAGGAGCTGAAGCGGTAATTTGCGCACCATGCAATTTGGAAACAATAGGTGCCTGCACAGCTTCATCATGTTGTTGTTGTGTGATGTAACCTACTGTCAGCATACGGCCCAGTACTATATTACGGCGGGCGCGGGCGCGACTTGGCGAGCGTACCGGATTTAATACTGAAGGTGCTTGTGGCAAGCCGGCAATAATAGCAATTTCAGATAAAGTCAGATCCTGAATATTTTTACCAAAATAAACCTGGGCTGCAGCACCTACACCAAAAGCACGTTGACCCAATTCAATCCGATTCAGGTACAACTCCAGAATTTCATCTTTGGTCAGCAGCTCTTCAATATGAAATGCCAAAAAGATTTCTTTTATTTTGCGGATTATTTTCTTTTCCCGGCTCAGGAAAAACAATCTGGCTAACTGTTGGGTAATGGTACTGGCGCCCTGACTATAATCGCCTGTGGTGGCAACCACAGTGGCAGCGCGGAACACGCCAATCAGATCTATGCCCGGATGTTCGTAAAAACGCGCATCTTCGGTCGCAAGCACCGCCTGGATCAATAAAGGTGGTATTTCATTGATCTTCAGAGGGATCCTGCGCTTTTCACCAAATTGTGAAATGAGCTCACCGTCCTGACTGAAAACGCGCATAGGCGTTTGCAGCCTGACATCTTTGAGTGTTTCCACACTTGGCAGGTCATCTTTCAGATAGATATAGCTGCCAAATATCAAAGTTACGCCAAGGATCGCGCAGCTGACGGTGATAATTACCAGTTTTTTAAGCCAAGACACTGAATAGCCCCAATTTTTACTCCCATTTACCAAAATAGGCTGCTAGTATAAATTTATTAGCAGTCGTTAAAGCGCTTTAGATCCGTTTTAAAAACGACTAAGCTAGAAATCAAAACCATAATAATCATAAATTTGATACGGCCGCAGGAAGCTATGATAAATCGCCTGTTTCATACAAAAAACCCTTTAATTCTGGGGGTAGACATTGGTGCCCACACCGTGAAGGCTGTATTACTCAGTCAGCATGGTCCGCATTATAAAGTAGAAGCCTTTGCAATTGAACCTATGATTAAAGGATCGATGAACGAGCGCGAAATCCAGGACATCGAAGCCGTAGGCAACGTCATCAGTAAAATCCGCAAAAAGATTCCAAAATCAGTGAAGTTTGCTGCTGCCGCTGTGTCAGGTTCGACCGTGATCAGTAAAGTTATTTTTATGGATGCAAATTTATCTGATAACGAACTTGCCAGTCAGATAGAAGTTGAGGCTGATAGCCTGATCCCGTATCCGCTTAGTGAAGTGAGCATGGATTTTGAAAAACAGGATCTAAATCCAAACGACCCCTCTAAAGTAAACGTGTTGCTCAGTGCAGCACGTACCGAAAGTGTGCAAACCCGTGTCAGTGCTCTGGATCAAGGTGGATTCACCGCCAAGGTCATCGATGTGGAAAGTTATGCTTTAAGCCGCGCTGCCGAACTTTGTTATAGACAGCTCCCCAGCGATGCCAAATCCAAGCTGGTTGCTGTGGTTGATATCGGTGCCACTATGACTTTACTTAGTATCATGGAAGGCGGCAAAACGCTGTACACCCGTGATCAAATGTTTGGTGGCGAACAATACACCCGCAGTATTGTTTCTTATTATGGTAAAACTTACGAAGAGGCCGAGCAGGCCAAAGTAAATAATGATTTACCGCCCAATTATACCTTTGAAGTGCTTGCCCCGTTTCAGACCATGTTGTTACAGCAAGTCCGGCGTGGTATTCAGATGTATCTGACCACTTCAGGCCGTGACAATATTGATTACCTGTTGATTTCCGGTGGTACCAGTTTAATTGAAGGTGTGGATAAGTTACTCACCGACGAGCTGGGTATTCATACTGTAGTGGCCAATCCATTCTTAAATATGGAAACAGCGACTTCAGTGGACCGTGAGTTACTCAATCAGGTTGCCCCCCAATTGATGGTTGCCAGTGGTCTGGCGTTACGGAGTTTTTCGACATGGCATATATAAACCTATTGCCGTGGCGTGAAGCGCAGCGGAAACAACAACAAACACAGTTTATGACGATGCTCAGCATGGCGGGCATCTTAAGTTTTGCTGCAGTGTTTGGGTTAAGTGCAGTGTATAGCGCCAAAATTGAAGGTCAGAACAGCCGCAATGCCTATTTGCAGGGTGAAATCACCGTACTGGAACAACGTATTGTTGAGATCCGCGAGCTGGATGAAAAGAAGAAAAACCTGCAAAAGCGGATGGAGCTGATCGCCCAGTTGCAAAGTAGCCGGAACCTGGGAACCCAGATCATGGATGAAATTGCTGCCGTGGTGCCTGCCGGCGTGTATTTATCCAATCTGCAAAAACAAGGTCCTTCATTGCTCCTGGTGGGTAAAAGTGAGTCGAACAACCGTTTATCTAACATGATTCGTTCTGTTGAAAGTTCTGAGCTGTTAAAAGACCCGTTGCTGGAATTTATCGAAGCGGGTAAAGACCAAAGTCAGATCCTCAGTGATTTTAAAATTCATCTGACGGTAAAAGGTTTTGAAGCGGTGCAGGGTGAAGCCAAACCGGCGGCAGTGAAACCGGGCACTCCAGCACAGGGGACAGCAAAATGAGCATGAATTTTAATCTGGACGAACTGAACAACCTTGATATGTCGGATATGGGCTCTTGGCCTTTAGCCGGTAAAGTCATAGTGATATCAGTGCTGGCCATTCTGATTGCCACTTTAACTTTTTTCCTGCTGGTTGACGACAAAATAACCCAACTGGAAATTTCAGAGGCCAAAGAGCAAGAGTTACGTCAGGTATACCGTGTGAAGTATGCATCAGCGGTGAATCTGGAGCTGTATAAAAAACAAATGGTAGAAATGGAACAAACCTTTTCTTACCTGTTAAAACAGTTACCGGCCACCCATGAAACGCCGGGTTTGCTTGATGACATTACCTATGCTGGTACTTCTACCGGTTTAACTTTTGTCAAAATTAACTGGTTGCCTGAAATCGAAAAAGATTTCTACACCGAATTGCCGATCAAGATTGACGTTGTCGGTGATTATCACCAGTTTGGTAACTTCGTCAGTGAAGTTGCCAAGCTGCCGCGTATTGTTTCCCTGCATGACTTCTCCGTCAGCACAGACAAAGAAGAGCGTCTGGTCTTTAACGTGGTGGCAAAAACCTATCGGTATAAGGAGGCTCAATAATGCGTCGTTCCTTACCGGTATTAATCAGTTTGTTTTTGTTACAGGGCTGTTATGATGATTTGACCGATATTCAACAGTTTATGAATTCAGTTAAAGCCAGTACACCAGCAAAAATACCGCCGCTGCCTGAAGTAAAACAGTTTGTGCATATCAGTTATAAATCAGCAAACGGCCGCAGCCCGTTCAGTGCGCCGCGGCCTGAAGCTGTACAGGAAAAATATGCGCAGATCCAGGACTGTTTGAGTCCGGATCCGTCAAGGCGCAAAGAACCGTTAGAAAAATACGCTCTGGACAACCTGAAGATGCGTGGCACTTTGGGTGATCAGGACGATATCTGGGCTTTGATTGAAGCCTCGGACAAAACGTTACACCGGATCAGTAAAAACAATTACCTGGGATTATTCCATGGTCGTGTGATTAATGTGGATCCGGCGCAAGTGGAATTACTGGAACTCATTCCTGATGGTGCAGGTTGTTGGAAAGAACGAACCACAGTACTGCAGATGGCTGAACCAGCAGCTGTAGCCAGCAAATAAGGTATGCGAGAGAAGCATGGAAAATACAACTAAAACAATGAAAAAAGTACCGGTCAGCCGTCCTTGGTTACTGGGTTTGCTGTTGCTGTCTGCCTCTCCGGCGATGGCAGTTCCGCTGTTGTACGATGTACGTTATAACCCGTTAAGCACAGGCGAAACTGAAATCGAATTTGTGTTCGATGAAGAATTACAGACCGAACCTTCGGTACAGGTGCTTAACGATCCGTCGCGGATTGAACTGACCTTCGATGAAGCCGATTACGAAGAAAAGCTGGCTGAAGTAGTGATTGATAAAGCCGGTGTGCAAAAAGCCAAGTCTGAATTTTATAACGAGGGTTTTAAAACCTCGGTATACCTTGATTACCTGAAGCTGTACCGCACCCGTGTGAAAGGTAACGTGTTTTATCTGCAGATTTCTGACAACCCAACCGAAACAGGTCCTGGTCAGAGTGCCGATGTAACTCCTACTTATATCAACAAAGTGAATGCCATCGATTTTCGTCGTGGTGAAAAAGGCGAAGCCCGGGTGCTGGTATTCTTAAAAGAGAACACAGCTGCGGTCGATGTGTCTGAAAAGCTTGGCAAAATTGTGGTGGAATTCCACAACACTGACATTCTGGAAGAGTTGTTGTATCAACTGGATGTAATGGACTTTGGCACTGTGGTTAAAGGCATTGAAACCTTTAAAGAAGGTGCTTTAACCCGTTTGGTGATTGAGCCGACCGAAGCCTTTAAGTTTAACTATCAGCAAGTTGACAATATTTTCAGCTTAAGTGTGGAAAAAGACGAATCTGCCGTTGGTTTTATGGCTGGTGGTAAAGAATATAAAGGTCGTGCTATCTCTTTGAACTTCCAGGACATTCCGGTTCGTACCGTGCTGCAGATCATCGCAGACTATAACGGCTTTAACCTGGTGACCAGTGACTCAGTTAACGGTAATATCACTTTACGTCTGGACGGTACTCCCTGGGATCAGGCGCTTGATATCGTACTGAAAGTCCGTGGTCTGGATAAGCGTATGGACGGCAACATTCTGATGGTGGCGCCAACAGATGAACTTGCTGAGCGTGAAGCCAAAGAATTACAGGCCCGTAATAAAGTAGAAGAACTGGAAGCTTTATACTCAGAATTTATTGCGGTGAACTATGCCAAAGCGGCTGACTTAGCCAATCTGCTCAGCAACAAAGACGCTTCGTTACTCACAGCCCGTGGTGTGGTGTCGGTCGACGACAGAACCAACACTATTTTGTTAAAAGACACCGCCAAGGCCATTGAAAACGTGCGCCGTTTAGTCGAACGTTTAGACGTGCCGGTGAAACAGGTGCTGATTGAATCCCGTATGGTGACGGTAAAAGACAGTGTGGCGGACGAACTGGGGATTCGCTGGGGTTTTAACGACCAGCAGCTGACGAAAGGCGTGGGGGGCAGTGCTATAGCTGCCAACCAATTGGCCAATGGCGTGATCCCAACGTTGGACAACAGATATAACGTTAACCTGCCAACAACGGGCACTACAACTGCTGGCCGTATTGGTTTCCATATTGCCAAGTTAGGCGACGGTACTCTGATTGATTTGGAACTGTCGGCGCTGGAAGAAGAAAACAAAGCTGAAATTGTAGCTTCACCTCGTATTTCGACGGCCAACCAGAAAAAAGCCCGCATTGAGCAGGGTGTGGAGATTCCTTATGTCCAGTCAGCCTCAAGCGGTGCCACTACAGTTGAATTTAAAAAGGCCGTCTTAAGCCTGGAAGTCACACCTCAGGTCACGCCGGATAACAAAATTATTCTGGATTTGGTGGTGACGCAGGATACCGAAGGTAAAATTGTTCCTACAGCCACTGGTAACGCTGTGGCCATTGATACTCAGCGTATTCAGACCCAGGTGTTGGTGGATAATGGTGAAACCATAGTACTGGGTGGTATTTACCAGCAACAAACCGTTAATACAGTGCAAAAAGTACCTTTCTTCGGCGATATCCCATACGTTGGCGCTATGTTCCGCCGCTCACTGGATAAAACCGAGAAGAAAGAACTCCTGATTTTCGTCACGCCAAAGATATTGACTGAAAACAAATAATGTCTTGCTCTGAGCTTCACAGGACCCGGCCGGGTCCTGTGAAATTTAGCTTGCTAAGCTATCGGCAAAACTGACATAATTCAGCGCTTCAAATTTTCGTGGGAGCTTTTAGGTCCTGACATCAACCCTCATTTAGTTAGCTGATTAGCATTACGACATATGGCAGAGAAACGCAATATCTTCCTTGTTGGCCCTATGGGCGCAGGAAAAAGTACCATTGGCCGTCATTTAGCAGAAATGCTGCATCTCGACTTCTACGATTCAGATCAGGAAATTGAGCGCCGTACCGGTGCAGACATTGCCTGGGTTTTTGATTTGGAAGGCGAAGAAGGCTTCCGCATTCGTGAAGAAAACGTCATTGAAGATCTGACCGAACTGCAGGGCATAGTACTGGCCACTGGCGGTGGTTCAGTGTTAAGCAAAGAAACTCGTAACCGTTTATCAGCACGTGGCATTGTGGTTTATCTGGAAACGCCGATTGAAAAGCAGGTCGCCAGAACCCAACGTGATAAACGTCGTCCATTATTGCAAACTGAAGAAGCACCACAACATGTGCTGGAACGTCTGGCTGCTGAACGTAATCCGTTGTACGAGGAAATCGCCGATTTCACCATCCGGACTGACGAACAAAGTGCCCGTTCTGTTGCCAATCAGATTGTTGAACAACTGGGTTTTTAATTTTTCCAGCTAAGGGGACTGTCGATGGAAAAAGTTGCCGTTCAACTTGGCCAGCGCAGTTACCCGATTATTATTGCGCCTGACCTTCTCACCAGCGCGCAGCAGGTGCCGGAGCTGTTGATGCTCTGGCGCTACAAAAAAGTTGCGATTATCTCCAATCCTACTGTTGCTGCTTTATACCTGCCACAAATCCGAACCTTGTTTGCCGGCCAAACAGTCACAGAAATTTTGCTTCCTGATGGCGAAGCTTATAAAAATCTGCAGTCTTTTGAGCAGGTGAATTCATTTTTGCTGGAACAGCGTATGCCACGTGACGGGCTGTTAGTGGCGCTTGGTGGTGGTGTGATTGGTGATTTAACCGGTTTTGTTGCAGCCTGTTATCAACGTGGCACCGCATTTTTGCAGATCCCAACCACTTTGTTATCTCAGGTTGACTCTTCAGTTGGCGGCAAAACGGCCGTCAACCATGCACTTGGCAAAAATATGATTGGTGCTTTTCACCAACCCCAGGCCGTGCTGATTGATACCCGGGTTTTAGCCTCATTACCGGCGCGTGAATTCAGCGCAGGTATGGCTGAGGTGATTAAATATGGTTTGCTTGGTGATATGGCCTTTTTTGGCTGGCTGGAACAGCAACAGCAGGCCATTGTTGCGCTCAAGGAGCCGCAACTCAGTCAGATGATCCGTCACTGTTGTCAGATGAAAGCCGATATTGTCAGCCGCGACGAGACAGAACAGGGCGAACGTGCCTTATTAAATCTGGGCCATACCTTTGGCCATGCCATTGAAGCCTGGTTAGGTTATGGTGAATGGTTACACGGTGAAGCTGTTGCCGTTGGCATGATGATGGCATTTGAACTTGCTGCCGCCCGTGGTTGGGTACAGCCTGAGGATGTTGTCAGAGTACGCAATTTATTATTGGCTTTTGCTTTACCCGTAAAGCCGCCGGCCGGTATGAAGATAACGGACTTTCTGCCTTATATGAAAACCGACAAAAAAGTAAAAGACGGCCATATGCGCTTTATCTTGCCAAAATCGCTTGGGGTCGCCATCATCGTTGACAATGTCACAGAAACAGAATTACAGCAGGTTTTTGCCGGATAAATGTCTGAATTACAACAAAAGTTAACTCATATGAAAGGCTTATTGCCTTCACAGCGGCAATGGCTGGAAAGGTTAGTGTTCCAGCTGGAGTTTAATCCTTATCAGCGAATTCATATGGTGGGCGGGCCTGGCACCGGCAAAACCACTTTAACGCTGGCGATTGCCGATTTGTTATCCAGTCAGTTTAATCTGGCACTGATTAAAGCCGAACCTGAATTAACCGCAGCCAGGGTGCGCCAACACGTGCTGGAGCACTGGTTCGGTGTCTGTAAAGACTCAACTAAACCGATGATCCAGCTGGTAGGGGACAGAGAGCTTACCGAACCACTGGCCTTAGTGATTGATCAGGCTGAATATCTACCCGCTGAACTCTGGGCTGAACTAGCACAATTACCTTGTCTGGTGATCGCTGCTACCGAACATCCGGCTGATGCTGCAGAGCTGAATCTGCCGTTGCCGGCGCTTGGCCTGGAAGACGCTCAGTTATTGCTCGAAGGCAGTGGTTTAAATACCCTGACTGTTGCTGATCGGATGGATACAGCGCTTGGCAATATGCATATTTTGCTGGACCCTTCACTGGCGCGTCGGCCAACACCAAAAACAGAAATAAAAACTGCGTCGCTGGCGAAACCTTTGCTGGTATTTACCGGCGGTATGGCACTGATTGCGGCTGTGGTGTTTTTTTGGTTCTGGACCGAACAGCAACAGCAACCTGCCGGTTTGGGTGAGCTGACTTATCTGCCGGAAGAACAAGAGGTAGCGCCCGCTCCAGTGGCTACAACAGCGGTGCCTGCAGCAAATAAAGCTGTGGTGGAAAAGCTGGTGGGTGAACTGGAGCAGGTGGGCAGTAAAACTGCGTCGTCCAGTGCAGAAGGAATGGCCAAACCCGTTGATTTTGCTGCCGCAGAGCAAGGGCTGGGTGTTGCGACCGGGCAGCCGGCAATTGAAGCCTCTGTCGAGCCTGAGCTTAAGGAGAATTCCTCAGTATTGGCCGAAGATAGCAGTCCAGCAGCTGCAACAGAAGAAGCTCAAACAGTCAAAAACGAACAGCCGCACTCTGTTCCGACCCAGGTACCTGACTTAACTCAGGGCAGCGCCGAACAAGCGCAGTCACAAGCAAAACCACAGCAGCAGCTTGCCCCTGAAGCTGAGTTATCTGTTGCTGATGAAATGACCGAAGAAGTCGCAGGTCAACCACAGCGCAGAGCCCAGACAGTGGCAGAGCCGGTCGCCGAGCCGGAAGAGGATTTAGCGGCGCAAGCCCAGGCTGAGCTGAAGAAAGCGCCAGCGGCCACCCAGCCAAGTGCCGGTGGTTATGCTTTCCAGGAATCTGAGTTATTGTCGATGTCTGGTATGGCATTACAGCTGGTGGTGTTTTCAAACGAAGCGGCGTTAAAGTCATTTTTGGCTTCGGAGCCGTCGTTGCAAACCTACACCTATCAGCGCACCAAAAATGGTCAACGTCAGTTGGTGGTGGTGATGGCGCCATTTGCGGACGCGGTGGAAGCCAAAGCGCAGATTTCGGCTTTACCTAAAGCGCTGCAACAGGCTTTTGTAAAACCACTGGCCGATATTCATAGTGAAATCAGTGTTCAATAAGCAGGCAGGTTCACTTTGAATAAAAATCCGGTGAAAAAGCAGCGCGCTTTTTTGAAGTGGGCGGGCGGCAAATATAACCTGATGGAAGCTATTGTCGGGCATTTGCCGGATGCAGATGTGCTGGTTGAGCCTTTTGTCGGGGCTGGGTCTGTGTTTTTAAACACCAACTATTCCCGTTATCTGCTCAACGACATCAATGCTGATTTGATTCATTTGTATCAGTTTTTACAGCAAAAACCCCAGCAACTGATTAACGACGCCCGGTTATTATTTGCTGAAAGCAATAATGAAAAATCGGCATTTCTGGCATTGCGCCAATTGTTTAATCAAACAACAGATCCTTATCAGCGTTCGTTATTGTTTTTATTCTTAAACCGGCATTGTTATAACGGTTTATGCCGTTATAACCAGTCCGGCCTGTTTAATGTGCCTTTTGGTAAATATAAAAAACCTTATTTCCCGGAAGCTGAGCTGGAAGCTTTTGCTGAAAAGGCCAGCAGAGCCACTTTTGTTTGTATGGACTACCAGCAGTTGTTTGCCCAATTGCCTGCCAAAGCTGTGGTGTATTGCGACCCGCCTTATGTGCCTTTGTCAAAAACCGCCAGTTTTACTTCTTATGCCAAAAACAGTTTTAATCTGGACGACCAGGCGGATTTAGCGAATTTGTCGGAGCAGGCGCAGCAGCGTGGCCATTCGGTGCTAATCAGCAACCATGACACCAGCTGGACCCGGAAAATTTATCAGGGCGCCGAGTTACATTCGATTCAGGTGGGACGCTCTATCAGTCAGAAGGGCAGCACCAGGGGTAAAGTGGCAGAGCTGTTTGCTTTGTATAAAAGTACTGCAGGGCGCTGACAGGGTAAGACTGCTAGTTTAACACCAGTTTGACTGTGATCAGCAGCACAGCCACAAACAGCAGAGTGGTAATAATACCGGCCACTATATAAGGCACAGGGCTGCTGCTGTTAAAGTCTTGCTGACGTTGTTGTTCAGATTGAACCCCAATGAAGGCCCCTGCCACAGCCTTAAACAGTTGTTTCAGGCTGGGTTGCCGTTTCATGATGCTGATTTGTGGTGGAAACGGCTGAGCAATTCCAATAAATCAATAAAATGGAATTGGGTAGAGCGGCTATGGCCACTAAACCAGGACGACCAGCTTGGTTGGGGGGCCTGATCACATTGCACCGTAATTTGTTCGATGCCTTGCTCAGAGATTAAAATGGTTTTATTGCACGAGGCTATATGGGGTTCACTTTGTGCCGGCAATAACAACACCACTGCGCTTAATCCAAGCAGCAGGCCGGTCATTTTGAGTAGAGTTGGTGTTTTCATCAGTCGCAGATCCATCGGTTGACTGGCGAATAATACAGCAGTGATTGCAATTGAACAAGCCATTGCTTTGTTTTCCCAGATAAGGGAGCTGATAGCCAGACTGTATGTTTAACGTCTCACAGCAACTGTGACTAGTGCTGCTGTGAGAGCGTTTTATCTTCAGATCAGAAGCTTTTGGTTAGGGTAGCAACCAGGCGGCCATCGCAGAGGTTGCATTGAGCTGAACTGTCGATATCAGTGTCTGCGTATTTCAGTGCGATGGAGGCACCAAGCAGTGTGGTGCTGGCACCAATGCTCCAATCCAGATAACCATCCCCAGACACAGGGCCAGCCGCCAGGAAAGTGCTGTATTGGGTGTTGTTTTCAAACTGGTTATAAGATGCATGGAACTGCAATGTCAGATTATCAAGCAGTGTGTAGTTATAATCAGCGGAGTAATAATAATAAGTGTCAACGTCAGTGCCAAAATAGTCGTTGGAATAGGCCAGGCCCAGGGTTAAATCTTTATAAATAAATTTGCCGTAGGCTTCATAAAAATTAAATTGGTCGGTGTCGTTGTCACCATTTGGGTAACGATATTGCATCACACCCAGATCCGTACTCCATTCATCAGACAACTTACCTGTCCAGCCGGCCAACAAATCCAGCTCCATCGAACCCTGACCAAAACTGATATTTGAGCCCCAGGTGGACAGATAAAAACCACTGTCGGTATTTAAGGTCAGGCCGCCCTGTAACGCCATACCTTCGTTGGTTTGGGAAATACCACGGAACAAATAGTCGGAAGTCAGGCTGATATTGCCGCTGAGAGTCGGTTCAGCCTGACTGGTAAAACTATGGCTTGCCAGCAGCAATAATGTTGAGGTTAATGCAATGGAACATGGCTTCCGTAACGGTGTTGCAGTTTTTTTCATGTGATTTGCCCTTATCTGAAAGTATCACTTTTGGCTATTCCATTTTTATGCCATAGAAAAATATTTATAGGATTCAATGGTCTAGTGTAGCTGTATATTTGACAATTGCCGCTACTGCGCACATTTGGTGCGTAATTGCCTGTTTTATGGGCGCTTTGTGACAGGCAACGGCTGCTTTGGCGGCACAAATCGGTTACATTAAGCGCCAATTTTTATTTGCCATAAGCGGAGATAAGTCTGATGCAACCATTTTGGCTGGCGCCTTCAATTTTATCGGCTGATTTAGCCAGGCTGGGTGACGATGTAGCGCGCGTGCTCAGCGCAGGCGCCGATGTGGTGCATTTTGACGTGATGGACAATCACTATGTGCCCAATCTGACTTTTGGCCCTATGTTATGCAGCGCTTTGCGCAATTATGGTATTACCGCCCCAATTGACGTGCATTTAATGGTAGAACCGGTGGATGCACTGATCCCGCAATTTGCCAAAGCCGGTGCCAGCATTATTACTTTTCATCCTGAAGCTTCCAAACATATCGACCGCAGCCTGCAGCTTATTCGCGAACAGGGTTGTCAGGCCGGTTTAGTGTTTAACCCGGCGACGCCTTTAAGCTACCTTGAACATGTGATGGATAAAGTGGACGTGATTTTGCTGATGTCGGTGAACCCGGGTTTTGGTGGCCAGAGTTTTATTCCATCAACACTGGATAAACTGCAAAAAGCACGGCAACTGATTGATCAAAGCGGCTTACCTATCCGGCTGGAAGTGGACGGTGGTGTGAAAGTCGAAAATATCGCCGAAATAGCCGCTGCCGGCGCCGATATGTTTGTGGCAGGTTCGGCCATTTTTAGCCAGCCGGATTACGCTGCAGTGATTGCACAAATGCGCGCTGAACTGGCCAAAGTTGCCCGTTAAGCACACTGTCATTTCAGTGGTTGCAGGGTATAATCGCGGCAATTTTTTAGTTTGATCCCAAGGTTTGGATCATCAGTAACGGATTTTTTATGACAGCAAGCAAGAAACCCATTGTATTAAGCGGTGCTCAGCCTTCGGGTCAGCTCACTATCGGCAATTATCTTGGTGCTTTGCGCCAGTGGGACCGCATGCAGGACGATTATGACTGTCTGTATTGTATTGTGGATTTGCATGCCATTACCGTACGCCAGGACCCAGCGGCCCTGCGCAGTGCATCACTGGATTCTCTGGCCTTGTATCTGGCTTGTGGCATCGACCCGGAGCGTTCAGCAGTGTTTATGCAGTCACATGTGGCAGAACACAGCCAGTTAGCTTGGGTATTAAACTGCTATACCCAGTTTGGTGAATTAAGCCGGATGACACAGTTTAAAGATAAATCTGAGCGTCATAACAATAACGTTAATGCCGGTTTGTTTACCTATCCGGTGTTAATGGCTGCTGACATTCTGTTGTATCAGGCTAATCAGGTGCCGGTTGGTCATGATCAAAAACAACATCTGGAATTAGCCCGTGATGTGGCCATGCGTTTTAACGCTTTGCATGGTGATGTATTTACGGTGCCAGAACCTTATATTCCCCCTGTTGCAGCCCGGGTGATGAGCTTGCAGGAACCAACAAAAAAGATGTCAAAGTCGGACGAAAATCCATGGAACTTTGTTGGTTTGCTGGAAGATCCAAAAATGATCAGCAAAAAATTCAAGAAAGCCATGACCGATTCGGAAGATCCACCAAGGGTGTATTTTGATATCGACAACAAACCTGGTGTGGCTAACCTGCTGAGTATTTTGTCAGGTGTGACGAACAAGTCGGTGGAAGCACTGGTGAATGAATACGAAGGCAAAATGTATGGCCATTTAAAAACTGACGTGGCTGATGCAGTCATTGCTTTGCTGGAGCCGGTGCAACAACGGTATGCACAAATCAGGCAGGATCAGCAGCTGATGAATGACGTGATGCGTGCCGGCGCTGCCAATGCCCGACAGCGTGCAGTTGCAACCTTAGCCAAGGTTAACGAAGCTGTTGGTTTTGTGATGCCATAACCGATTGATGAATAAATAAAAAAGGAGGCTATGCCTCCTTTTTTATTTGTTGTAGCGTCTGCTTTTAAAAAAGCGCACAACACCCGGCTTTAAACGGGTCAGCATTGCCTGACATATTTATTCTTTTGGTCTTTTGGTTTTATCCCAGACCTTAGATTCATTGCCCTGCCATAAACGCACAATATTCTGCCGGTGCCGGATCACAATCAGAATGCTTAGCATCAAAACCGGAATTGTATATAAAGGTTTGATGAACCAAGTAAAAATTGGAGCCAAACTGACAGTAACCACTGCAGCAAAAGACGAATAACCGGTAGCACCGACCAGAATCATCCAGGTTGCAATTAATAAACCCGCCAGATCAAGGCCTATTGGCATCATGGTGCCAAAAGCAGTGGCCACAGCTTTACCACCCTGAAAGCCAAAAAATACCGGATAAATATGCCCAAGGCAGGCGCAGATGGCGATCATGCCCAGATAAAAAGCTTCGATACCGAGAAAATAAGAACCCCAGACCGGGATAGTGCCTTTGAGCACGTCAAACACCAGCACCAAGACAGCGGGCAGCGTACCGCCCAGACGCAGCACGTTGGTGGCTCCGGGATTGCCGGAACCATGACGGCGCGGATCAGGCAGTCTGAACAGTTTGCTGACAATAACGGCTGATGAAACCGAACCGCATAAATAAGCAGCTATCATCATCAGGCCGATACTGGTTGTTATCAATGGATTTCCTCAACACCTGGTTTTGCGTTAAGATCGCGTCGGATTTACGAAAGCGGTCAGATTATCGGCTTTTTTACGCTTTGCCTATCCGACCAGCCTACCTGAACCCTAAGATAACGCAATGCGGAACCCAATATAATGGATATGGTATTTATAAAACAGTTACAAATCGATACGGTGATAGGGGTTTATGAGTGGGAAAAAACCATCACACAACGCCTTGAGTTGGATTTGGAATTGGCCACAGATATCCGACAGGCCGCAGCCAGCGATGATATTCGTCTGACATTGGACTATGCAGTGATCAGTGAAAAAGTAACGGCTTTAGTCTGTGCCCAGCCGCTTGAACTGATTGAAACAGTCGCTGAAAAAGTTGCACAAATGTTATTAACCGAATTTGCCACGCCGGCGGTGCGGGTGCGGGTTTGTAAACCCGGGGCTGTGCCAGCTGCCGCCAATGTGGGTGTTGAAATTTGCCGGGGTGCCTGGTAATGGCGCAGATTTATATCAGTGTCGGTACCAATCACAACAGAGAGCACCATATCAGGATGGCGGTGAAGGAGCTACAGCAGTTTTTTACCGATCTGCAATTATCATCGGTGTACGAAAGTGAAGCTGTCGGTTTTAAAGGGGATGCCTTTTACAACATGGTGATTGGCGCCAATACTTCGCTGGGTGTGGCCGACTGTGTAGCGGTATTTAAAGCCATTGAAGATCGGCATGGCCGGGTACGGGGCGGTGAAAAATTTTGTGGCCGTACCCTGGATTTGGATTTGTTAACCTACGATCAGGTAATTTGCCAACAACCGGTGGAATTGCCCCGGGGTGAAATTACCGAAAACGCCTTTGTGCTTTGGCCTTTGGCGGAAATAGCACCAACAGTGTTACACCCAGTGCTGACTGTCAGTTATCAGCAACTGTGGCAGCAATATCAAAAACAGCAGAAAATCTGGCCTGTGCCTTTTCAGTTTTAGCCCAGCTGTCATCCATCACGGCAGCAACAACGTAAACAGGAGGTTTCGATGTTAAGGTGTCTCACAAATAGTTACAAATCTGTATTAAAAACATCCAGGCTGCCGTCTCGAGTTTGACGGCAAGCTATGGTATTTTATACAGCTATTTAAAGAGAATCATTGTTATTTCTCTGCCTCAATTCTTTTAACGTTCGACATAAGCAAACTGGCGACCCGAATGAAAGCACTTAAATCTATCCTGATTGCGTTTGGCCTGCTGCTGTTGGTATTGGCAATTGTTGCCGGTATTAAAGCTGAGCAGATTTTTACCATGATCAAAAATGGTGAATCTTTTGTCCCGCCCCCTGAGTCTGTCAGTGTGTATCAGGCCAGGCTGCAAAGCTGGCCACAAACCTACACTGCCATTGGCACAGTGGAGGCCGATGAAGGCATTACCATTTCAGCCCAGGTGCCAGGCAAGGTAAAACGTATTGCCTTCCAAAGTGGTGCTTATGTGCAGGCTGGCGAAGTGTTGGTTGAGCAAGAGGCGGTTAACGAAAAAGCTCAGCTGGACGCCGCTCAGGCCAGGTTAAAACTGGCACAAGCCAGTTATCAGCGTCTGGTAGAACTGCGTAAACGTAATATCGCCAGCCAAAGTGAACTGGATACCGCAGTGCAGCAGGTTGAGTCGGCCAAAGGTGATGTGGACGACTTACGCGCTACACTGGAGAAAAAACAAATCCGGGCACCATTTGATGGCCGGGTGGGTATTCGTCAGGTTGATTTAGGCACAGATTTACAGGTGGGTACTGCCATAGTGTCCCTGCAGGCCACCAACAGAGTGCGGGTGAATTTCCCCATTCCACAAGGCTGGTTGTCAAAAATCAGTCGTGGTTTAGATGTCAGTGTGGCCGTTGGTGATGCTGAAGGTTCAGTAGTGTCCGGCAAAATTACCGCCATTGGCACTGAAATTAACCCAACGACCCGTAACGCAACAGTGCAGTCTTCATTAGACAATGCCGACAATAAATTGATGCCGGGCATGGCGGTATCAACCACTGTGACTTTAAGCGAGCCGCTTCAGGTGTTAGCTGTGCCTTCTACCGCCATTATTTATGCGCCTTTTGGTGACACTGTTTTTGTCGCCGACAAAGATGAGAAAACCGGTGCGCTTAAAGCCAGACAGCAGTTTGTGCGGTTAGGCCAATCCAGAGGTGATTTTGTCGAAGTGCTGGATGGTATTAAAGCCGGTGAAAGTGTGGTCAGTGCCGGCGCTTTTAAACTATTTAACAATCAGGCGCTGGTGATCACCGACAAACCAACGCCGGAATTTAAAACTGAGCCAACACCGGCGGACAGTTAAGCCAATTTGCTGCAGACACTGCCATTTTTTCAGGTGAATAATGAATATTACCGATATTTTTATTAAAAAACCGGTGCTGGCCATAGTGGTCAGCCTGCTGATTTTATTGGCCGGTTTTCAGTCGCTCAGCAACTTGTCAGTGCGCCAGTATCCGCGTAGTGACATTGCTGTGATCAAAATTACCACTGTGTATGTCGGTGCCAACGCTGAACTGGTGCGGGGTTTTATTACCACGCCGATAGAGCGTGCCATCGCCTCGGCCGGTGGTATTGATTATGTGGAATCGCAAAGCACTATGGGCGTGTCCACGATCAGTGCCCATCTGCATTTAAACTACGATCCACTTAAAGCCATGACCGAGATTACCGCTAAGGTTAATCAGGTGCGCGGTGAGTTACCACCGGAGGCCGAAGTGCCTTCCATTGCCATCGAAGCGGCTGACAGTCAGTTTGCTTCGGCTTATTTAAGTTTCAGCTCCGACATTCTGGAGCAAAACCAGATCACCGAATTTTTAACCCGCTCGGTACAGCCGCGGTTAATTGCCGTTTCCGGTGTGCAAAAAGCAGAAATTCTTGGTGGCCGCACCTTTGCCATGCGCATCTGGTTAAAACCGGAAAAAATGGCTGCTTTTAACATTACCCCAACCGAAGTTCGACAAGCGCTGGCCAATAACAATGTGCAGGCCGCCATTGGCACCACCCGCGGCTCTTACACCCAGGTAAATTTAAGTGCCAATGCCGACATGAACAATGTGGAAGACTTCCGCCGTTTGGTGGTGCGTCAGAACAGCGAAGGTGTAGTGCGGCTACAGGATATCGCTGATGTAGTGCTAGGGGCAGACGACTACAGTGTTGAAGTGAACTATTCAGGTCAGACTGCGGTGTTTATGGGCGTTTTTGTGGCGCCTAATGCCAATAGTCTGGAAGTGATTAAAAAAGTCACCGAAGAGATGGACGCCATTAAAGCCGAATTGCCGGCTGGTTTAAGTGGTGAAGTGTCTTATGACGCCACTAAATATATCCAGGCTGCTATTGATGATGTGATTAAAACCCTGGCTGAAACCCTGATCATTATCATTATTGTGATTTTCCTGTTCCTAGGTTTTAGCCGCTCTGTGCTTATTCCGGTGATTGCGATACCGCTGTCGCTGATAGGCGCGTTATTTATTATGAAAATCTGTGGTTTTTCGCTGAACCTGCTGACGTTGTTATCCATAGTTCTGTCGGTTGGTCTGGTGGTGGACGATGCCATAGTGATGGTGGAAAACATTGAACGCCATATCCAGGAAGGTTTAAAACCTTTTAAAGCAGCCATAGTGGCGGCGCGCGAGCTTGCAGGTCCTGTGATTGCAATGACAGTGACCCTGATGTCGGTTTATGTGCCTATTGGTTTACAAGGTGGCTTAACCGGCACCCTGTTCCGCGAATTTGCCATTACGCTGGCCGGCGCTGTCGCCATTTCCGCTGTAGTGGCTATTACCCTGTCGCCGATGATGGCGTCCAGAATGTTAAAACCCCACACAGAGCTTAAAGCGCCGCTGTCGAAAATTTTTGACCGTTTTAGTGTGTTTTACAGCCGTAAACTGAATCAGACCTTGCAAAACCGCTGGGGCGTGTATTTGTTCTGGATTGGTATTACCGCTATGACCATCCCGCTTTATAGCATGTCAGCCAAAGAGCTGGCGCCGACAGAAGATCAGGGCGTTATTTTTGGTATTGTTGATTCATCGGCCAATGCCACTATCGACCAGTCGGCGTTTTATGGCAAACAGGTGAATCAGGTATTTATGAAGGTGCCTGAAACCGACTTTACCTTCCAGATCAATTTCCCAACCGGTGGTTTTAGCGGCATGGTGGTGAAACCCTGGGGTGAGCGTGAGCGCACTACAGCCGAGATTTTGCCTTCGGTGCAGGAAGAACTCAGCAAAATTGCCGGTGTGCGTATTATGCCTATTACCCCACCAGCTTTACCTGGGGGGGGGCAGTTCCCGGTAGAGTTTGTGATAGCTTCGACCGCCGACTCGCGGGAAATTTACGATTATGCGCTAAAAATGCAGGAGCTGATGACCAACAGCGGTATGTTTGCCTTCCCGCCTATGCTGGATATGAAAGTGGATCAGCCTGAATATCAGCTGCATATCGACCGTGAAAAAGTGGCCGATTTAGGCCTGGATATGCGTACTGTAACCCAGGATCTCGGCACCTTATTGGGCGGGGGTTATGTCAACCGCTTTAATATGGCAGGCCTGAGTTACAAAGTGATCCCCCAGGTGAAAAGAACAGGTCGTTTAACACCGGATGACTTGAGCAAACTGTATATTACGGGGCCGGATAACAGCATGATCCGGCTCGATCAGATTGCCACTATGACGCACAGCACTGTACCGCGCAGTATCAACCGGATGCAGCAGCTCAATGCAGTCAAAATCAGTGGTGTGACCTTAAAACCGCTGGATGAAACGCTGAAGTTCCTGGAAGCTGAGGCGGCAAAAATTCTGCCATCGAGCTACACAGTGGATTACACCGGTGAATCCAGGCAGTTAAAACGTGAAGGCAATACTTTCCTGCCTGCCTTTTTAACAGCACTGATGATGATTTTCCTGGTGTTGGCGGCACAGTACAACAGCTTCCGCGACCCTGTGGTGATTCTGGCAGGTTCAGTGCCGCTGGCGATGTTTGGTGCGCTGGTCTTTACCTTCCTGAAAATTCCGGCGCCTATTCCGCACTTTACCGACGCTTTTACCAGCACGCTGAATATTTATTCGCAGGTGGGTTTAGTGACGCTGGTAGGCCTGATTGCCCGTAACGGTATTCTGGTGGTGGAATTTGCCAACAAATTGCAGGAAGAGGGCATGAGCAAAATTGAAGCTGTGCGTCAGGCCTCGGTGCTGCGTTTACGTCCTGTGCTGATGACCAGTATTGCCACTGTGGCCGGTCACACCCCGCTGATTTTTGCCGAAGGCGCAGGCGCAGAAGCCCGCAACTCTATTGGTATAGTGTTGGTGCTCGGCATGACTATCGGCACTATTTTTACACTCTTTGTGTTGCCGTCTATTTACGTGCTACTGGCCAAAGATCATCAGGCCGACCACGTTAAAGAAGAAAAATTGCAGGCCGATGCGGTGTAATAACAGTGCTGAAGTTGCAATCTGGATAAAAAACGGAGCCATCAGGCTCCGTTTTTTTATCCAGTGGTTTTTCTTACTCGCTGTGTTTTTAATCTGTTTTATCGATTTTCAGGCTGTGTATGACCAGCTGCAGTTTTGATGGTCTGCATGCTGTGGCTGATGGCTTCCAGCCTGGCCTTTGCGACCGCGCTGCGCATAGCCTCTCCCTGAAAACCTGCTGCGACCAGCGCTTTGATATCCACGGTTTTGGCCGCTGCTGCCAGGGCGCGTAAATAATCCGCCTGCGGATAACAGGCCTGTTCAAAACCGGTGCGGCCACGTAAATCGGCAATACAACACAACAACAACAATTCCAGCCGCTCTGGTTTACGCCATAAATCAATGCTATCAAACAGCTTTTGGATGGTCACAGCGCGCAGCTCTAAAGCTTTGTGTACCAGCTGATGGTATTCACTGGCCAGCAGTGCTAAATCCCGGCAGTCATTTGGAATACGCAGGCGTTGGCACAGGTTGCTGATCAGCGGCAAGCCCAGTGTTTCATGGCCATGGTGCGACGGCCAATGCTCTGGTGGTGTGACGCCTTTGCCAAGGTCGTGGCATAAAGCGGCAAAACGAACATCCAGTCGCTCTGACAACAACGCAGCCTGCTGCAGCACCAACATGCTGTGAATACCGCTATCAATTTCCGGATGCCATTTGGGCGGATTGGGAATGCCCCAGAGTTGATTAAGCTCCGGCATCAGCACGGCAAGGGCGCCCACTTCATGCAGCAGCTCAAAATAAGCGGCCGGTGTTTGCTCCAGCAGCGCCCTGGAGGTTTCCTGCCAGACCCGCTCTGGTGTCAGATGTTGCATCTCACCCTGAGCCACCAGCTCGGACATCAGTTGTTTGGTGTCATTCGCCACGCTAAAACCAAGCGGATAAAAACGGGCATAAAAACGCGCAACCCTGAGCACCCGCAACGGATCTTCAACAAAGGCCGGTGACACATGGCGCAGTATTTTGGCCTGAAGGTCGGTCTGCCCACCATAAGGGTCAAATAACTCGCCACTTGCTTCGTCGCGCGCCATTGCATTAATGGTTAAATCCCGGCGCATTAAATCCTGCTCCAGGGTGACATCAGGGGCAAAATAACAGGCAAAACCGGTATAACCCTGGCCTTGTTTACGTTCGGTGCGGGCCAGCGCGTATTCCTGTTTGGTTTTGGGATGTAAAAACACCGGAAAGTCTTTGCCGACACTCTGATAACCTTGCGCCAATAATTGCTCCGGTGTGGCTCCGACAACCAGATAATCGTTGTCTTTTACTTTCAGGCCCAATAACTGGTCGCGCACTGCGCCGCCCACAAGATATATCTTCACATGCTTTCCTGACTGCGGTTTTTTTGCCATTATAACCGGCCAGCAACAATTGTCGCGTCAGTCACAGTCAGGATGTTATGTACACCGGATTTTTTGGCCTGAACAGCCAGCCGTTTTCAATCGCGCCCAACCCGGAATTTATGTATTTAGGGGCCCGTCATACCGAAGCTTTGGCGCATTTGCGTTATGGCCTGGGCGATGCCGGTGGTTTTGTCTTGTTAACTGGCGAAGTCGGCACCGGTAAAACCACAGTGTCACGTTGTTTAATGGCTGAGCTGCCGGAAAAAACGCAGGTGGCTTTTATTCTCAATCCCACCTTGTCTGAGCTTGAACTGCTGGCGGCCATTTGTGACGAGCTCAAGATCCGTTATAAAAAAACCGACGCCAGCTTAAAAAACCTGACCGACAAAATTACCGCCAAGTTATTAAAAAACCATGAGGCGGGGCTTAATACCATTTTAATTATTGATGAAGCGCAGCATCTGCAACCGGCGGTGCTGGAGCAATTGCGGCTTCTGACCAACCTCGAAACCAATACCAAAAAGTTGTTGCAGGTGATTTTAATCGGTCAGCCTGAGCTGCAGCAGCTGTTACAACGCCAGGACTTACGCCAGCTGGCGCAACGTATTACCGCCCGTTACCATTTAATGCCCCTGACGCTGATGGAAGTACAACATTATGTGCAGCACAGATTGCAGGTGGCGGGTTGCAGCAGGCCGGTGTTTACCGACGGTGCTTTAAAAAAATTGTTTATGTTATCCGGTGGTATTCCACGGTTGGTGAATCTGATTTGTGACCGTGCTTTGCTGGGGGCTTATAGTCAGCAAAAAGCGTTAATTGACGCAGCGCTGGTGCAACAAGCGGCAGCGGAAATTCTGGCGGTGCGTCAAACCGAGCCTGCCAAAACCACCCCTTGGTGGTTCTGGGCCTTGCTGTTTATCGGTTGTATCGGCCTGGGCGCTTTGCTTGCTATTGGCCTGGATCTTGGTCTGAATTCTGTGCCAAATCCGGGCCCGGATAAATCTGGAAGTTAAGTTATGTCGTTATTGATGGAAGCGTTAAAACAGCAACAGGGCCAGCAGCCCATGCCAGCCCAGCCTGTTGCTTATACCCAGCCTGCGTCGGCACACAATGCACAGGGCTGGAAAATGCTGGCTTTGCTGTTGTTGGTGCTGGTTGGTTTATTGGCCGGTTTTTTACTGGCGCAATATCTGCAAAAACCGCCGGTAGCCGCTGTGGCACCTGTGGTGCAACCGGCCAGTGCCGGCCAAATTCTGACTGACTTACTGACAGTACCGCCTGGTGCGGCCAGCACCAAAACCGAAAACACGGCGGATGACAGCAGCGCAGATCAGAGCAGTGAAACGCACAGTAGTGAAGAACCGCAACTGCTGGTGTCGGCACAGCCCCGTCAAAAGCGACAGGCGCAACAAGGACTGGATGAACAGGTAGCGCTGCTGGCTGGCGAACGCAGTGCGGCAATTCACCAAAATGATGCTGTGGATACTGAGTTTGCTGATGAATTTCAGGCTCAACCACAAATGGCCGAAGCCAATCCGGCGGATGAAGTGGCTGAGATCCCCGCTCAGCAGCCGGAACTCAGTGCCAATGAAGTGTCGGATGAGCTCAAAAGCAAATTTGCACTGGCGCTGGAAGAAACCGGCTCAGCGCCAAGACGGCAGTCGGTGACTGACCATGCGGCGCCGGCACGGGATATTAATAGTCTGGATGAGCTGTTAAAACGGCAAATTCCGCCTTTGCGTTTTGAAGCCCATGTGTATGCCACTGAACCCAGGCAGCGCTGGGTGAAGGTCAATGGCAAAGATTTGCAGGAAGGGCAGTGGGTCACAGCCGATATTCAAATTAAAGAAATTACGCCGCAGTATGTGTTGCTGCAAACCGGCCGTCAGCTATTTAGTGTGGAAGCACTGAGTGAATGGTCGTACCGTTTACCCGGGCGTTAATGCGGGCTCCTGCTCGGCAAAGCTTTGCAGTTTTTGCCCTGACGTGGGGCAAGTAACACATAGGCTACAGCCCGCTTTGTATGGCTTATCGACAGTCTGGCATCGGCTATAGATAGTGCTGCAACTCCAGCTGATATTTTTTTAAATCAGCGCAGGATTCAATGACCTCTTCACTTTGTTTACTTAAATCCAGCAGCTTGGCCGGCAAATGATGGCGGTGCAGGCTGTGGTAAAACAGTTTTAGTTTGGGTTTATCCGGATGCACACTGTGATTTTCCAGCACCAGCCCAAGTTTGCCCGATTTAAGCCGTACCACAGTGCCAGGGCTGTACAGGCCAACACATTGTAAAAACTCAGCACAAAGTTCGCTGTCCAGCGTTTTACCTTCGGCTTTTTTCAGGCTGGCGGCAGCCTGCAGCGAGTTTTTACCAGCCGCTGTGAGTTTGCTGTAACTGTTGACAATAGCCAGCATTTTGCCACCCAGACTTTGCTGCTGCGCCAGGCTTAAACAATGTTCTTCAATCATTTGCAGCAGTTCAGCCGGGCAATCCGGTTGTTGTTGTAACATCGGAATGCTGTAGCTTGTGGCATCAGAATCCAGATAAGGCTGGTTTGGGTAGAGTTGTTGCAGAAGCAAAGCGCCGCTGTCATGTAACAGTGCGGCCAGCGTATACAGCTGGGCTTGTTCCGCCGGTAATTTGAGCCTTGCGGCAAAAGCTGCCATTAAACAGGCGCAGCTTAAACTGTGTTGTAACAAGGCGTCATTTTGCTGGCTGACCTGCTGCAAAAATAACAAGGCCTGACTGTTACGTTTGGTGCTTTCCAGCAAACGGTTGCTGACGCTCGACAGCTCATGAAAATCCAGCTCCTCCTGCTCTAACAGCTTCGGAAAACTGGCCTGCAGACTTTGTGTGCCGGCGCTAAACGCCAGTTCAGCTTTATTTATTTCCTGCTCAAAACTAATACGGGGGGGCTTTGCAGCTGCCGTGGTTTTGGGCTCTGTGGTTGCTTCAGTTGGCGCAGGGGCTGCTGGCAATTGTTTGGCGGGGTCTATCGCAACTTCCAGCACGCCTTTTTGTTTTAGCAGCGCCAAAGCTTCCGGGCTTCGCACCCAACCGGCGTCTTTCACCACAATGTCGCCGCGCTGCCGGGTCACAGCCACCACATAACTGCCCAGTTGAAGTTCATCAATGGCGACCCGCTGCAATGCCATGACGCCGCTGTCCTTGAATAAAAAGAAGAATTTTGCTGAACATAGGCTGCTTCAGCGTTAAATGCAATGGCCCGAAGGGCGCGGGTTGAAAAAATTCCCGCCACAGGCTGTTGCCTTCTGCAATTGCGGCAATTGCAGCTACATTCACGCTGTCCCCTGGCGACCTGTATATCACCGGCAATTGCTCCTGCATTGCCGGTGTACCATAGGTCCCTGCATATAAAAAAAAGCCCGAAGGTGAACTTCGGGCTTTTTGACCTTGTTAAGCGGGCTATCGCCTGTGTTGATTAACCGGCGTTATCGCTCATGGTCATTAATGATGCGTTACCACCTGCTGCTGTGGTATTTACAGTGACAGTTTTTTCGGTGACTAAACGATGAATTAACCGTTCGTCTGCCGGTGTGGTAATAAGCGGCGAAATAGCGCCATCGCGGGCGGCAATCAGTTCACCGGTCAGCGCCTTGACGGCACTGCCAGCTTCGACAATAGCCGCAGCAATAATGTTATTGCTGATAAGCGCCTTTAATTGTGACAGCTTCACCACATTAAACAGCGTTGGCGCAAGGCCGGCGTTGAGCAGCACTTTACGACAAGCATCGGCTTCAGCAACAAACTGATCTTCAACTGCCACCACCACAGCGTTACCTGTGGCCAGTGCCGTCATCAGGCTCAGCATCCAGTATTTAAAGCAGGCGCTTTCATCACGCACTGCAGCCACTACACCCCGGGCTTCCAGGAACAGCTGGTTTGACTCACCGGTAGGTCCTGGCAAGGTGACAGGAGCGGCCAGTTGCTTTTCAATGTCATTGAGTAAATGACGGGCCGACTGGATCACCTGCTCTAAGTCCTGCTCTTGTTTCACCACCACAGAGTTAGACGCCAGCTGCGCCAGGAACTGACGAATGACAGAGCTGCGGCTATTGATATCGAGCGCAGCCCAGGCTGGTTGTGCCTTTTTCGCTTGTTGCAGTGTGCTGTGAAGCGCTGAATCGTTGCTGCTGGCACTTAACAAGGCCTGACGTTTGCTGTCGGCCAGGGTGGCTTCGGTCACATTCAGGTTGTCTTTGACCAAACGGGTTAAGTAGAAAGGACCACCAGCTTTAGGGCCAGTGCCTGATAAACCACAACCACCAAATGGCTGCACGCCCACCACAGCACCAATCATATTGCGGTTGATGTAGATGTTACCGGCTTTCACTTCACGCGCGACCTGAGCTGTGACTTCAGCAATACGGCTATGTACACCCATGGTCAGGCCATAACCTGTGGCATTAATTTGCGCTATCACATTGTTCAGCTCATCGGCTTTAAAGCGGATGATATGCACCACAGGGCCAAATACTTCGCGCTCTAATAAGCTTAAGTTTTTGATCTCATACAAACGGGGAGCAAAGAAAAAGTGGCCTTCGCCCGTTGGTGCTTTGCAGGCGTAATGTAAAGTGGCTTTGCCTTCCAGGTATTGCACATGGTTATTCAGGCCGGTTAAGGCTTTTTGGTCGATCACAGGGCCAACATCTGTGCTTAAAAACGCCGGGTCGCCCACATGCAGCTCCTGCATCGCACCTTTAATCATATGAATGATTTTATCGGCCACATCTTCCTGCAGGAACAATACCCGAAGGGCCGAACAGCGCTGACCGGCGCTCTGGAAACCTGAAGACACCACATCGTCCACCACCTGTTCCGGCAGGGCAGTAGAGTCAACAATCATACAGTTCTGACCACCGGTTTCGGCGATCAGCGGCACCGGCTCACCACCACGTTCAGCCAGCTTACGGGCAATCCAGCTGCCGGTTTCGGTCGAACCTGTGAACATCACCGCCTGAATACGTAAATCCGGCACCACATGTTCACCTACAGCGCGGCCTGGGGCAATCACCAGCTCCACCACACCTTGTGGCAGGCCGGCTTCACGCCACAGCTCAATAGCACGCACCGCAATTAAACTGGTTTGTTCGGCAGGTTTAGCCACCACAGTGTTACCTGCAACTACAGCGGCCGACACCTGACCTAAAAAGATGGCCAGCGGGAAGTTCCATGGGCTGATACAAAGCACCACACCACGGCTCTGTTTTGGTGTTGCAAACATTTCTTCAGCGCGGGCGGCATAATAACGACAAAAATCAACGGCTTCGCGCACTTCGGCCACACTGTCGCCCACTGTTTTACCCGCTTCTTTCACACAGATAGCTATCAGCTCGTCGCGGTTGGCTTCCAGTGCATCAGCCAGTTTACGCAGGCTATTGGCACGTTCTGTTACTGCTGTGGTGCTCCAGGACGGGAAAGCGGCTTCAGCGTTATCCACCAGTGCTTTCATTTGCTCTGGTGTAGCGTGCTGTTGATAACCAATAATTTCGGCATGGTTGGCCGGGTTACGTACCACTTTAGCGCCTTCAACAGCAGGCTGAGCCGCGGCTTTGGCCAGCCAGTTATTCAGGTTAGTACGCAGTGGTGTTAAGGCGTCAATTTCAGTTAAATCAATACCTTTGGAGTTTTTACGCTCGCTGCCATAGAGGTTAATCGACAACGGAATTTGGGTATTGCGTTTTTGTTTCCAGCCACGCACTGTTTCCACCGGATCTTTGAGTAAAGATTCCACCGGAATATTTTCATCGACAATGTTATTCACAAAGGAGCTGTTGGCGCCGTTTTCCAGCAGGCGGCGCACTAAATAGGCCAATAAGTCTGAGTGTTCACCCACTGGTGCATAAATACGGCAAGGCACTTTATCGTCGGCCACCACCTGGTCGTACAGTGCATCACCCATACCGTGCAGGCGCTGGAATTCATAACCTGTGCGGTCCGGTGCCATTTCTAAAATGGTGGCGACTGTGTAGGCGTTGTGGGTGGCGAACATTGGATAAATACTGTCGCGGTATTCCAATAACTTACGGGCACAAGCCTGGTAAGACACGTCGGTAGAAGGTTTGCGGCTAAATACCGGGAAGTCGTCGTGGCCTTCGGTCTGGCTGATTTTTACTTCAGTGTCCCAATAAGCGCCTTTGACTAACCGCACCATCAGTTTACGGCCAACTTTCACCGTCAGCTCACGCAGCCATTCCACTAAATGAATGCAACGTTTGGAATAGGCCTGAATGGCCAAACCAAAACCTTCCCAACCGGCTAAGTCAGCGTCTGAGAACACGGCTTCGATGATATCCAGTGACAAATCTAAACGGTCGGCCTCTTCAGCGTCCACAGTAAAGCTGATGTTGTAACCTTTGGCGGCCAAAGCTAACTGTTTTAATTTGGGTACCAGTTCGTTCATCACGCGGTCGCGGTGGGAAAACTCATAACGCGGGTGAATGGCCGACAGTTTGACTGAAATGCCAGGGCTTTTAAATGGTCCGCGGTTTTGTGCTGCTTTACCAATGACGTTAATGGCCATCATATAACTTTGGAAATAACGTTCGGCGTCAGCCATAGTGCGGGCGCCTTCACCCAGCATGTCGTATGAATAAGTAAAACCTTTGTTTTCCAGCTCAACAGCACGTTCCACCGCTTTGTCGATGGTGGTGCCCATCACAAACTGGGTGCCCATAATTTGCATGGCATAACGCACTGCCTGACGGATCACCGGCTCGCCTAAACGGCCACAGGTACGTTTAAGTAAACCAAACTGGTGTTTTTTCTGCTCGTCGCTGTAGTTCACCAGCTTGCCGGTCAGTAACAAACCCCAGGCTGATGCGTTCACAAACAACGACTCGCTGTTGCCTAAGTGCGCGCTCCAGTCACCTTGTGATAATTTGTCGCGAATAAGGCGATCGGCAGTGTGGCTGTCCGGCACCCGCAACAGGGCTTCGGCCAGACACATCAGCACCAGACCTTCTTCGGTCGATAACGAAAATTCATTTAACAGCGCATCCACGCCACCTTTACCTACTTGGGCTTTACGGATATTGACCACCAGCTGGCGGGCTTTTTCCCAGGCGCGTGAACGGGCCTGCACGCCGATATCGGCCAGTGGTAACAATAAATCCAGAACTTTTTCTTCGTCAGCGCGGTAAAAGTTGCGCAAAGTTTGGCGCAGCGGGTTGGTTGCGGTCAGATCGCCGTTAAATAACATAATAATGATCCCGGTTGATGCAAAAATAAATGCTGCATTCTAGTGAAAACACAGCCGTATTTGGTGGTTTAATTCCAGCTATAACCCTATATAATTCTGTTTAAGTTTAAATAAACCAGAAAAAATACGGTTATGAGCCAAAGTGATAAAGCCAGAACACTCGACAGGATAGACCGCACAATTTTAGACACTCTGCAAAAGGATGGTCGGATTTCCAACGTGGAACTGGCCAAAAGAGTGAATTTAAGCCCAAGCCCTTGTATTGACAGGGTGCGCAAGCTGGAGCAGGAAGGTTTTATTGAAGGCTACGGCGCCAAGTTATCAGCGTCCAAACTCGGCATGGGCACAGCGGCTTTTATTCAGGTCACCTTAGACAGAACCACGGGCGCGGTATTTGACCAGTTTCGCGACGCTGTGGTGAATATTGCCGAAGTGGCGGAGTGCCATATGGTGGCCGGCGGTTTTGATTATCTGCTGAAATTACGGCTGTCCAGTATGGAAGCCTATCGTGCTGTGCTGGGCCGTATTGTGGATTTACCCGGCGTGTTACAAACCCACACCTATGTGGTGATTGAGAAGGTGAAACAGGATTCGGGTTTGCCTTTGTAACATTGTGCAGTGGTGTTTTTGCACTGTGCCTGCTGTTGTTGGTTGTTCTGGCAACCTGAGGTATGGCACTGATGCCGGCCTCAGGCGCTTTGCTGTGAAAGTATTGAACAGCGGACTAAAAACTTAATAATTGCCCTTCGATACTGCTATGAATTTGTTCCTGCGCCAGCCGTTGTTGCCAGCTTTTGCTGATGGCGGTCAGTTCACCACTTTGTTGTAACTGCTGCGCTGCCTGTTGCCAGCGTGCCACTTCGCTGGCCGGGCTTTGCCGCGACATTAATAACCAGACTTCAGTTTCAAAAAAGTGCAGTGCTGCACGGTATTCAGCCGTTGCCACCCCGGCTTCGCGCAGCAGGTATTGCATGCCCTGAGGTTCAAAAGCAATGGCATTTAACCTGCGACTGCCAAGCCTTGCCAGATTCTGGGCATGGCTGGATGAACTTTGTAAATTGGTAAAACCCTGCGCCAGCAGCCATTCTTCCCGCACATCACCACGCACCACCCCAATACTTTCCAGTGCTCTGGCATCATTCAGATGCTGCAGTTGTTGTGGATCATCACTGCGCATATACAACACCCATTTTTTGCGCGCCAGCGGCATGATCCAGTGATAGTTATTTTCCCGCTCCAGGGTGCGGGAAAAACCATACAACAACACATTAGGCTGGCGTGAGGCTGTTAATAAAGCTCTGGATTCCGGCATCAGCTGAATATGGCTGCGATCACCACTGATTTTTTGTAAAGCCCGCACTATATCTGTGGCATAACCTGTGAGCCGGCCATGACTGTCCAGATAACTGGAAGGCGGCTCGACCACGGTAATGATCTGATGTGCTGTTGTGGTTTTGCTAAGGTCGGCGGCCAGTACAAAATGCGGAAACGGAACAAACAACACAAGACTGCAAAATAACGGCAAGGCAAAGTGGCACATAAAGCAAATCCTTCTGCTTAGGGACTGATTGCAGTTTAGTGGCGAAAAATGGAACTGGACAGGGCCGACGCACTGGTAAGATGTCAGGGGCGTTTTTCAGTGAGTGAAAGTTTTTTTATTCTGGCTGAATTTATAAATAAGTCCTGTGATGCCGCGCTCTGCTTTTATCCGGACAGCACTATTGCGCAGGTATCCACTCAAGCAACGCAGCACCAGAGCGTCCGAGCTTTGCAACACACAGATATAAAATTCTAAATATTAGAATCTAATGTCAGATTTAATCCAATTTATTAAATTAAATAAGCCATCTATAGTTACACCATCGACAGGACGATGACTGTCGAAACTAAATAACGCAGTCATTTTTAACGAATTTTATAAGGTGGAACCCATGAACAATTCAATGCTGAAAAACTTATTAACAACTGATGCTGGTTATGGTGCTTTATTGCTGCGGGTGCCGGTGGGCATTATTTTTGTCGCCCACGGTGCGCAAAAGCTGTTTGGCTGGTTTGGTGGTTATGGCCTGGAAGGCACAGGCGGTTGGATGGAAAGTATTGGTCTGGCGCCCGGTGTGCTGATGGCTTTTCTGGCTGGTGCTGCGGAGTTTTTTGGTGGTCTGGCGCTGATTGCCGGCTTTTTAACCCGTCCTGCTGCTTTTGCACTGAGTATTGCCATGCTGGTGGCCATTTTTAGTGTGCACTTTGCCAACGGCCTGTTTATGAGTAACAACGGTTACGAGTTTGGTTTGGCCTTGCTGGCGGCCAGTGCTTCGTTAATGTTCAGCGGTGCAGGTAAAGCTTCTTTGGATGAGTTTCTGGCCGCCAAACTGAAATAACAGCACCACCAAATCAAAAGTTTTAAAGATCAGCCTGGCCGCCCGTCAGGCTGATCATGTCACTGGCCCCTCAAGGCTAACTGGCCCGGTAACAGGGCAGAGGAGTTCCTGATGTTTGAAATTATTCGTGCCAATGAGCGGGGCGCCGCCCATTTTGGCTGGCTGAAGAGTAAACACACTTTTTCTTTTGGCAATTATTACAACCCAGAACAAATGGGGTTTTCTGCCCTGAGAGTGATTAACGACGACGAAGTGGCGCCTGGTGCGGGTTTTCAAACCCACAGCCATCAGAATATGGAAATTATCAGTTATGTGTTAAGTGGCACCATAGCGCACAAAGATTCGGCCGGGAATGAAAAAACCTTGCCGGCCGGTGAGTTTCAGCTGATGAGTGCCGGCCGTGGTATTTCCCATAGTGAATTTAATGCCAGTCACAGTGACAAACTGAAGTTTTTGCAAATTTGGATCCAGCCGAATCAGCAAAACGGTGAACCCGGTTATCAGCAAAAAGACTTTGGCGAAGCTGTGGGCTTAACTCCGGTGATCACGCCGGACGGGCGCGATGGCACTTTGCAGATCAAACAAAATGCCAGCCTGTCGCAGCTGATTTTGTTGCCACAACAGCAGCTGGCGCTGCCTGTGCAACCTGGCAAAGCTTATTATCTGCACCTGATCAACGGTGAGTTGCAGCTCCTGAGCCAGACGTTATTGCCGGGGGATGGGATAAAAATGCTGCAACTGGCTGAGCTTGAAGTAAAGGCCGGAAGCGATCACGTGCGGGCACTATTTTTTGAATTGCCGGCTTAAGCTGGGTAAAGTCTGATCATAAAATCAGACAGCTAAGCAACAGGGCCGCTGCAGTGCACCTGTCTTGTTGTTTGGCGAAGCCGGTTACATAGACAGGTTACAGAGGCCGGTTGTATCAGCCGGCTTTACCGCTGAGAGTCATCAGTTGCTGCAGTAAAAAAGCACAGGGGCCTTACAAATGACGTTGGAAATGGGCTTGCTGCTGGCTTTGGTGGTGCTGTTATCCGGCATCTCCAAAGCGGCTTTTGCCGGCGGTCTTGGTTTATTGGCGATGCCGCTGTTGTTATTGCTGTTTGATGCCAACACAGCGCTTGGGCTTTTGTTGCCGCTGTTAATCATGCTGGACCTTTTTACCATCCGCCGTTATTGGCAGCGCTGGAACTGGATGGTATTACGCCAGTTATTGCCGGCCGCAGTGCTTGGCGTGGCGGTGTCGGCGTTATTGTTAGGGGCGCTTTCGGCCGCAGAGTTACAGTGGGTGATAGGCGCTGGTTCTGTGCTTTTTGCGCTGCGCTATTTTAGCGGCCTGCAAAGTAGCGTGTTGCTTGCCAGCCGGCCTATGGGCGTACTGATGGGGTTTATCAGTGGGGTAAGTTCTACTTTGTTACATGCCGGCGGGCCGCCGCTTGCCATGCATTTATTGGCGCGCAAACTGCCTTCCGCTGAATATATTGCCACTTCGGCGCTGTTTTTTGCGCTGCTGAATCTGTTAAAACTGCCGGCTTTTATTGTGCAGCAACAACTGAACTGGACCTTGCTGCTGTGGGCTTTGCCTTTTATGCCCTTGTGTTATGTCGCTATCCGGCTGGGTTATTGGTTAAAGCAGCGCCTTGAGGACAAACATTTTTTACCTTTAGTGCATCTGTTATTGCTGCTGGCCGGGCTGAAGTTATTATGGCCGACAGGTTAAAACCAAAGCTGATGGCTGCTTAGTTTTGTGGCTGAGCTGATTGGGATTTGTTATCAGTACAGCAGAATTATCAGGAGTAGAATGATGGCACGTTCCACCATAGAACAGTGGCGCATGTTTAAAGCTGTGGCCGAGCAAGGCGGTTTTCAGCAAGCGGCCGATGTGATTTATAAAAGTCAGTCCAGCATCCACCATGCGGTGCATAAAATGGAAGAGCTGCTTGGTGTGACCTTATTTCAGACCGAAGGGCGCAAAACCCAGTTAACGGCGGCCGGTGAGCAGTTGCTGCGCCGGGTGAATTATTTGCTGGCTGAAGCTGAACGAATGGAAAATGTCGCGCTCAATTTAAAAAGTGGCGTGGAGTCCAGTTTGCCAATAGCGGTCGACGAGGCTTTTCCACGCGATGTGTTGTATCAGGCGCTGGCGGCGGTTTCCAGCGAATATCCGCTGATCCGCATTGAGCTGATGGAAACCATTTTAACCGGCGCCAATGAGTTGCTAAGCCAGGGCAAAGTGGAAATTGCGTTATCACCTTTCACCCTGCCGAATAATTTGAGTGAAGATATTTGTCAGGTGGAATTTATTGCAGTGGCGGGGGCGGCGCACCCGCTGAATGTGCCCAAACGCATGCTGAGCCTGGAAGAGCTAAAAAGCTGCCGGCAAATAGCGCTGCGTGACTCGGCGCTGGAGCAGAAAAAAGATGTTGGCTGGCTTGGCTCTGAGCAGCGCTGGACCGTCAGTCATGTGGGTACTTCCATTGAATTACTGCGCAAAAACTTAGGTTTTGCCTGGTTACCACGCACTGCAGTTCAACCTTATCTGGATGACGGCTCTTTAGTGCCGCTGCAGTTACCACGCGGCAGCAGCCGCAGCAGCAGTTTTTATCTGAATTTTAATGACGCCGACACTTTAGGCCCGGTAGCCCGCTGTTTTATTGGCCATTTAAGGTATTTATTGCCTTAAATCGATAGGCGTATTGGCCACAAGCTGCAACTACAAAAAGCCACACCAGACTGATTTGTTTGTGCTTTGCACCTGAATGTTTTATACCCAAAGCAGTACTTCAGGCGGAGGCAGGAATATTTAATGGCGGATTTACAACAGGCGCTGGCAACACAGCTGGCCAATATCGAAAAACGCAGTGGCAAAACGTTGGCTGAGCTTGCGGTTATTATTCAGCAAAGTGGTTTGCAAAAACACAGTGAGCTGGTGGCCATGCTCAAAACCGAACTGGGCATGGGTCATGGTGATGCCAATACGCTGGTGCATACAGTGCGTCAGTCGGATGGCCAGTCAGCTGCGGCAACGCTGAGCGACACACAGGTGCTGGATGCTTTATACACCGGCGTTAAAGCGCCGCTCAGACCTATTCACAACCAATTACTTGAGGTTCTTGCCCAATTTGGCGATTGTGAGGCAACACCAAAAAAAACTTATGTCAGCTACCGGCGGAAAAAACAATTTGCCATGATAGGGCCAGCCACCAACACTCAGCTGGAAATAGGGCTGAATATCAAAGATTTGCCGCAAAGCCCACGCTTAAAAGTGTTGCCGGCGGGGCAAATGTGTAATTTTAAACTGCGCTTAAGTACAGCGGATGAAGTGGATGCTGAGCTGATTGGCTGGTTACAGGCCGCTTATCAGGCGGCTGGTTAACACCGGGTTTAATACCTGATTTAACAGTGGCCCGCTGCTTTGCCAAATATCAAGGGAGCCAACAGGCTCCCTTTATATGTAAACCGCAACTTGGTGCCATCACAGTTTTTCTTTTGAGATGAAGATAATGCGGCTCTTTTGGGTTTAATGTTACATCCAGCGGTCTTTACGACGGCGGTTTGGCATAAATACCGGTAAAATTAAGCCTAGTAATAAACCAGCCGCCAGAATACCGCCGCCTATCACCATTTTATTCTGTGCCAGTTCCGGGTTTTGTTCAGCCAGTTGTTTGGTTAGGGCTGCTGTGGTTTGTTTGGCCAGTTCCGCTTCTTTTATGGCCTGATCCCGTGCAGCTTCAGCATCGGTCAGCGCAGTTTGCATACTGCTGCGTTCCTGTTCAAACTGCGCCACCATCATTTCCTGCTGACGCAGCTGCTGTTTTAAACTTTCCAAGTCAGACTTGGGGCTGGCGCTGTAGGTAATATATTCACCACTGAGCCAGCCTTCGGTGCCGGCGTCATCACGAATTTTAATAAAACCATTGGCCGGGTTCTGACCGATATAAGTGACATTTTCACCGGCGCGAACTGTCGAAATAGTCCGGTATTCATTGCCCGGGCCTGAACGTACCGGCGTGCTTAAAGTGTCGATAATAAACGCAGGTTTTTCATTGCTGGGTTTGGCCGCGGTTTGGGCTTCAGTGCTGACTGGTTGCGGATTATTCACTTCAGCCCTGGTTTCTGTGCTTTTTTCAGCGGTGTTTTCAGTGGCTGTTGGCGCCGCTACTTCGGGACTTGGTGTGGTTTGTTGTGACAACACCACTGGGCTCAGTGTCAGGGCAGCACCCAATAACATAAAACGGCATAAATCAGACATAAATTGTTCACATCCAGCATCAGACAGCAATAATGCCTTGGATCATAGGGAGTTGTTAACGGCTTGACAAGCAAAAACACTTGCTGGCTCAGGGCTTATATCCTATGTTGCCGACATCAAGCAAAGCCAGAGCACAAAGAGCAGCAGATGAGTATCGAAGTGGAATTAAAGTTATGGCTGACTGAAGCCATGTCGCCTTCTTTATTGAGCAGAATCCAGCAGTGCTGGCAGCAACTGGCGGTCAAAGTGGAATTAGCTGAGCCTGCCCAATTACTGAATGCTTATTTTGAAACGCCGGATCAGTGGTTTCGCCGGCACGACAGTGGCCTGCGCAGCCGATTAAAAAAAGGCCGTTTTGAACAAACCATCAAGCTGGCCGGCCAGCAGCAAGGCGCGGCCCACATCAGGCCTGAATATAATGTGCCTTGTGACTCAGTGTTGCCAAAGTTATCGGCTTTTCCGGCTCATATCTGGCCCGAAGGTACAGCTGTGGATGTGTTGCAGCAGCAATTACAGGAAATGTTCCGCACCGATTTTATCCGCCACAGTGCACTGTTGACACTGGCAGATGGCACTGTGTTGGAGGCTGTGTTGGATCAGGGCGAGGTTATTGCCGGCACCAGCACTCAGCCCATTCTGGAAATGGAGCTGGAGCTGGTCAGTGGTGATGCCCGTCAGCTGTTTCAGCTCGCCAGGTTATTGTGTCAGCAGTTGCCACTGGCGCTGGGGTTTCAGTCCAAAGCTGAACGGGGTTATCTGCTGGCACAACAACAGATGCTGAGCTGGCAGCAAACTGGCCCTGAGCAGCCACTGAGCGCCCAGTTGCGTGCCTTGTTACAAAATTTATGGTTGCAGCAACAAAGCCATGCGCTGCCGGATGAGCTGGCCGCTTCTTTTGTGGTCAGGCTGAAACAACAATGGCAGGACTTGCAGCAGGCTTTAGCGCAGCAGGTATTGGCGCAGCAACAAGCTTTGTCGCCGGCAACAGTGCCAGTGGCGACGCTTCAGGCTTTGCTGGCCGAAGCAAAGGCAATAGCGGCAGCGCCCGGCACCGGCATGACCTTATGGTTATTGGATTTGTCCGAATTGTTGTTACAACTGCCGGCAGACTCCAAAGCGCACAGCACACAAAGTAATGACAAAAAGAGTACTGACAAAAAGAGTACTGACAACAAAAGTTCTGAGGAGCAGCAATGAGCCAGGCCAGCACACTGCCCGACATGCTTAAAGCAGAAATTCAGCCGCAATATCAGGCGATTATGACGCAGTTGTCACAAGCTGAGCCTGCAGTGACATTAAACACTACGGAGCAGCAGCAATTACAACATTTACTCGGCTGCAGCAGTTTTGCCGGCAGAGTGATGTTGCAACAACCGGCATTATTACCGGCGATTTTGCACTCTGAAACGCCGACACCGCTGCAACTGGCGGACAATCTGACAGAAGCTCAGGTGATGACAGCGCTCAGGCTCTATAGAAACGCTCAGTTATGCCACATTCTGGCTGATGATGTGCTCCATCAGCAGCAGGTTGAGCAGTCGCTGCGGCGGGTGTCACAGCTTGCCGATGAGTTAATTAACGCCGCTTATCAGTTTGCCTATCTGGAAGTGGCACAGCAGTGGGGGCAGCCGCTGGATAGTCAGGGCCGGGCTATGCCTTTGCTGATTTTAGGTATGGGAAAACTGGGTGGCGCAGAGCTGAATTTTTCCTCCGATATCGACCTGATTCTGGTGTATCCGCAACATGGTGAAACTCAGGGCGGACGGCGCAGTTGTGACCACGCCCAGTTTTATACCAAAGTAGGGCAAAAGCTGATTGCGCTGTTGCATCAGGTGACAGCCGACGGTTTTGTTTACCGGGTTGATATGCGGTTGCGCCCTTTTGGTGACAGTGGCCCGCTGGTGCTCAGTTTTGCCGCTTTTGAAGATTATTACCAGGCGCAGGGTCGCGACTGGGAACGTTATGCCATGCTTAAAGCCCGGATTTTAAACCCGGTAGAGCCTTATGCCAGCGAGCTGCAGGCCATGCTCAGGCCTTTTGTGTACCGGCGTTACATCGATTATTCGGCCATTGAGTCACTGCGGCGGATGAAGCAGCTGATAGAGCAGGAAAACCGCCGGAAAAACCGCACCGACAATATTAAACTGGGCGCCGGTGGCATCCGTGAAGTGGAGTTTATTGTGCAAACGCTGCAGCTGATCCGCGGTGGCCGTATTCCACAGTTACAGCAGGTGTCTATTTATCTGGCGCTGCAGGCACTGGCTGACAATGACATTCTGCAACCCGAACAAATGCAGCAGCTGAAGGCCGACTATTCGGCGCTGCGTCAGGTAGAGCAGTTGCTGCAGGGCATGGATGACCAGCAAACCCAGACTCTGCCGCAGGATAGGGTGTTGCGTCAGCGGCTGGTATTGGCCTGTGGGGATGCCAGCTGGCAAGCGCTTGAAGCGCGGATCAGCGCCACTATGGCTCGTGTGCATCAGCAGTTTAAGCAGGTGATCGCCCATGAGGATAAAGCCGAGCCGGAAGATTTATTAACCGGCAGACTGTTGTGGGAAAGTGAGCTGCCAACCACGGAACTGGCTGGCGAAGTGGATTGGTTAAAGCCGCAAGACGCCGCTGTGCTGATTGACAAGCTGCAGCAATTTAAGCTCGATTGCCAGAAAAACAAAGTGGGGCCGCGTGGCCGTGAGTTGCTGGCCAAACTGATGCCAATATTGTTGTCCGGGCTGGCAGCAGAACAAGTTGGCCCTGAAGTGCTAAGCCGTGTTTTGGTGGTGTTTAAACAAATTGTCAGCCGCACCGCTTATCTGGAACTGCTCTACGAAAATCCGGCAGCGCTGCAGCAACTGGTGAAACTTTGTGCCCGCAGTGGCTGGTTGTCATCCCATCTGGCACGTTATCCGATGTTATTGGATGAGCTGATTGACCCTGAGCAGTTGTATCAGGTGGCTACAGTGGCAGATTACCGCGACCGGCTCAGATTGCAGCTGCTGAGGGTGCCGGAAGATGATCTGGAGCTTTTAATGGAAACGCTGCGCCAGTACAAACAAGCGCAGCAGCTGCGGATTGCTGCTGCCGATATCAGCGGTATGTTGCCTTTGATGAAAGTCAGTGACCATTTAACCTGGCTGGCCGAAGCTGTGATGGAAAAAGTGGTGGAGCTGGCCTGGCAACAAATGGTGGAAAAATACGGTTATCCAGCTGGTCTTGGGGCCGGCAGTGATAAACAGTTTGCGGTTATTGCCTATGGCAAACTGGGCGGTCTGGAGCTGGGTTATGGCTCAGATTTAGATTTAGTGTTTTTACATCAGTGTGATGCCAATACGGAAACCAACGGTGATAAAGCAATAGATTCACGGCAGTTTTACTTAAAACTGGTGCAGCGCATTTTGCATTTATGCACCACCCGCACCGCCAGTGGTGTGCTTTATGATGTCGACACCAGGCTGCGGCCTTCCGGCAATGCCGGTTTGCTGACAGTGCATATTGAAACCTACCGCGATTATTTATTGCAGGACGCCTGGACCTGGGAACATCAGGCGTTGGTGCGCACCCGGCTGATTTATGGGGATGCGGCTATAACGCAGCGTTTTGAGCAGATCCGCGCCGAGGTGCTGGGAAAACCTCGGGACTTGATGCTTCTGAAACAGGAAGTGCTGTCGATGCGGCAAAAGCTCAGGGAGCATCACGGGTTGGACAATACCGAAGTTAAACACACCGCCGGTGGGGTGGTAGATCTGGAGTTTATCAGTCAGTATCTGGTGCTGGCTTATGGCGCCCAATATCCGGCGCTTTATCAGTACAGTGACAATATCCGCATTCTGGATGCTGCTGCTGCCTGCGGTATGATGTGCCTTAGTGAAGCCAGCGCTTTGCAGCAGGCTTATCAGGACTTAAGGGGGGTGAGTCACAGGTTAACGCTGGAGCCAGCCGATTTAACTGATATGCCGAGTCTTAGTTCGGCTTTGGCACAGGTGCAGCAGAGTTGGCAACAGGTGTTTGCAGAGCCATAGCGGCCTCATTCAGCGCGCGGCAGTTTTGCTGCAAAAAGTTATTGGTTTTGTCCGTCATTACCGCAGCGCGCTCTTTTGGACACATATACAGCAGTACGGGTTTTTCAAAATCCGGAGCTATAGCCGAAGCAATTTCTTTCAGGGTTTTTAAATAATCGCCTTCACTGTGGAAATAATGCTTCACCACATAATCGCGTGGCAGGGTCCAGATCAGTTCAATATCTTCGGCGCTGGCATAAGCAATTAAATCTTCACGGATTTTATTGCCGGCTTTAAAACGGCGCTGCATGATTTTGCCTGTCCAGCCATCTTCGAGCGGTGGCACTGTGTTGGTGCGGGCAGCCAGGGTTTCAGCCAAAGAACCGCTGGTATCAGTCAGGCTGATAATAAATTCTTTGGATAAATCTTTGGTGGCGTCCAGTGAAAAGCGGATTTGTTCATAAAAGTTGGTAAATTTCTGCGCCGCCGCCATTTTGACATGACCGGTGGTATGGGTGGTGTTTTTAAACAGCTCTGGTTTGCTCAACAGGAAAACGGCCAAGGCTATTAAAATAGCTGCTGCAGATAAGTGTTTGATCCAAAACCACATAATTTTAATCTCCCGCACCAGAGGCTGCTGTCATACTAGTCAAAGTCGAAGACGGTGCCAACTAATTTTCCAAACTGCCGCTGCAGGCTATTGTTTTATCCACAATAGCCCGGGTTTTGCGGCAGCCTGGACAAAATGCCTGCTAATAAAAACCTTTATCTTCCGGGTTGGGTCTGGTTTTAAAACGCCGGTGCAACCACATATATTGCTCCGGATGTTTTAACACTGCCTGTTCTACCCACTGATTCACCCGGCGCACATCGGCGCTGTCATCGCCGCTTGGGAAATTTTGCAGTGCAGGCAAAGCTTCCACCAGATAACCGCCGCCATCGGGCAGGGCGCTGGTATAAATCGGCACCACACTGCAGTTGGCGGCATTGGCAAATAACAAGGTGCCTGTGGTGCTGGCGGTTTGGGCCACGGCAAAAAAGGGCACAAACACAGCCCGGTTCGGGCCATAGTCCTGATCCGGCAGATAAAAACACACTTCACCTTCATTCAGCGCCTGGATCAGGCCTTTGACATCTCTTTTGCCAATCATGTATTTGTTGCTGCGGCTGCGGCCGCGATACATAAAATATTCCATCACCGGATTATTGTGTGGCCGGTAAAAACCAACACTGGGATGGGTCAGGCCAAAAGCCCGGCCGGCGGCTTCCAGGTGCAGCATGTGGCTGGCCAGCAATAACACCCCTTTCCCTTTGGCAAGCTCAGCCTGAATATGTTCATAACCTTGAAAATGAGCCAGCTTTTTAAAACGCCAGTCCGGCCACCACCAGGCAATAATGGTTTCCACAGCGGCGCAGCCACTGTGTTCAAAATTCTCAAGCAGCAGCTGTTGCAGCTCGGCAGCGGTTTTTTCCGGGAAACATAATTCCAGATTACGTGCCGCCACTTTACGGCGTGATTTCAGTACTTTGAGCATCAAGCGGCCGAGGCTCCTGCCTATGGCCATTAACCAGCGGTACGGCAACCAGCTCAGCACATAAGCCAGTGCCAGGCCAAACCACAATAACCAAAAACGCGGATGCAACATCGACCACTGAAAAGGTGGGGCTTTAATCACAACAGATCCTCGACAGAAAAAACCGGGGCATTGTAACGGAAATCAACAGACAAAACAGGAGGGGGACAGGTCCAGCCTGTTGGCCGGACCTGTAGGGAGCAGATTAAGCGCTCAGTGCTTTGTTCACTAAATCTAAATCGGCTTCGGTCAGGGTGCCGGCCGCTTGTTTTAATGACAATACAGCCAGGATGTAATCGTAACGGGCTTTGGTCAGGTTACGGCGTGCATCAAACAGGTTGCGGGTGCTGATCAGTACGTCAACAATAGTCCGGGTGCCTACTTCAAAACCAGCTTCGGTGGCTTTTAATGCACTTTCAGCAGAAACTACGGCTTGCTCCAATGCTTTAATACCGGCAATAGCGGCACCCACGTTGTTGTAGTTCACGCGGATTTGACGCAGCACAGAACGATGACCCAGTTCTAAATCTTCACTGGCAACCACGTAGTTGGCACGTTGTACATCTTGTCCGGCAACTGTTCGGCCACCGCTATAGAGCGGCACTGACAACCCAAGTTTTAGATAGTCAGTATCTTTTTGCAGTGTATTACTGGTGTCGCTTAATGATTTTTGCGCAGTTAAATCCACTGTCGGATAATGACCGGCATCGGCGATATCAATGTTATTTTGCGCAATTTCCAGCGCCAGCTTCCGCGCTTTTAAATCCAGGTTGTTTTCTTCTGCAATGGCTACCCAATCAACGGCATTCGCTGGTTGTGGCGCAGTTGCTTTAAAAGCAGTGGTGTTTAGCGCTGCCAAATTGGAATGATAAACACCGGTAATTTCCTGCAAAGCTTCTTTGGCATTTTCCAGTGCATTGGTGGCTGAAATTTCACGGGCCACCACGCTGTCGTATTGGGCCTGTGCTTCATGTACGTCGGTGATAGCAGTTAAACCCACAGCAAAACGTTGTTTGGTTTGCTCCAGTTGACGTTCTACCGCACGTTTTTCTGCCACCACGAAGGTTAAATCGTCGTTGGCACTTAATACATTAAAATAAGCCTGAGATACACGCACAATCAGCGCTTGCAGCGCTGCATTGTAATAAGTCTGACCTTGTAGTGCCTGTTTTTCCGCAGTGGATAAACGGGACCAGTCACCCCAGTTAAAGACGGTTTGCTGCAAGGTAATGGCATTGCCATAGCTGGTACCCATACTGCCACTTGTCTGGTTGGTGCTGGTTTTGCTTTTGGTAATATCTGAGCTGAAACTGATGCTTGGTAAAAAATTAGCTTTGCTGATATCCACAGCTGCCACTGATGCGTCACGCTGAGCAGCAGTTTTTAATACTTGTGGGTCTTTTTTTAATGCCAGTTGATAAACATTTTGCAGATTTTCAGCGCTAACTTGCAGGCTCAGCACACCAAGAGCAGCACAAATCAGCGAATTTAATAAGGTTTTCTTCATAACCCAATCCTATGGAAAACTAAAAGTGAACGAATAATATCGTGTTAGCGTACACTAAGTCACAATTAATGCGTAAAAGTTATACGCCCAAATGTAACAGAATGTGAGACCGAATATGTCTGAAATCAAGGGCATCCATTATCCGGCATTTACCCGGGACGATTTGCAGATTATCGACCAGCACACCGTTTTTCAGGGTTTTTTCCGGATCAATCAGTACCGGATCAAACATAAACTCTTTGCCGGCGGCTGGAGTGAAACTTTCAGCCGTGAGATGTTTGAACGGGGCCACGCTGTCGTGGTGCTACCTTATTGTGTCAAAACCGACAGTCTGGTGCTGGTTGAGCAGTTCCGGCTTGGCGCAGCAGCAACCAGTGCAAGCCCATGGCTGCTGGAAGCTGTGGCTGGCATGATAGCCGAAGGTGAAGGTTTTGAAGAGGTGGCGCGCCGTGAAGCGCAGGAAGAGGCGGGCCTGAACCTGGGCCGGTTATGGCCGATGCTGAGTTATTTAAGTAGCCCAGGCGGCACCACAGAGCGGATCCATTTATATCTGGGGGAGCTGACCGGCGAGGTGAGCACGGGCGTCTTTGGTTTGCCCGAAGAGCATGAAGATATCAAAGTGCATGTTGTCAGCCGTAAGGATGCTTTGGCGCTACTTCACAACGGAAAAATTGATAATGCGGCAACGCTGATTGCACTACAATGGTTGGAATTACATCTGGCACAGGTGCGTGCCGCGTGGGAGTCGTAAACGCAGATGTCGCTGGCGTCCAAAAAAACAGCTTACAAACCATATGTTCCTGATTTTCTTACTTTATGTGAGCGCAATTACGCACAACTGCGTTTTTTATTGCCGGGTCAACAGGCGGCAGTTTCACCGCGTATTGGGGACAGTCAGGTGATCCAAATTACCGAGCAGGAAGGTTATCGAATTCGTTTGCTGGAGCTGTGCAAATTTACCACCACTATCCGGATTGAACATTTAAGCCAGTCGGTGGCAGCCTGGCTCAGACCACAGTTTGAAGTGCGGTTATACCATGACGCCCGTCTTGCTGAAGTTGTGGCCTGTCAGCAAATCCGCCGTTTTAAAGCTGTGTACCATTATCCTAATACCGAAATGATGTTGCCTGATGAAAAACGGCAGATTAATTTGCTGCTGCGCGACTGGCTCACCTTATGCCAGCGTCAGGGGTATCGCCGGGTTGAGACACTGAATTGATGTTGTTGAGTTATACTTTTGCGCCGCAAGCCACTTACCGCTTGTTACAACTTTCCGACTGTCACCTGCTCGCTGACAAACAAGGCGAATATCAGCAGATCCAGCCTTATCAGCACCTTGCGCTGTTGTTACAGCGTTATCCGGCTGCAGATTTTGACGCAGTGATTTTAACCGGCGATTTAACCCAGGATCACAGCCTGGCTTCTTATCAGCATTTGGCTGAGTTGCTGCACAACTGGCAACAACACAAAGCGACACCGGTATTTTATCTGCCGGGCAACCATGACGATCCGGCCATGATGGCGCAGGCTTTTGCCAAAGCGCCTTTTTACCCCCACAGCTGGTTACATTTGCATGGCTGGACGCTGGGGTTACTTAATAGCAAAGGCCCAACGCCTGCCGGAGAATTTGATGCTCTAAGGCGCAGCGCCTTGGCGTTGCAGCTAAATCAGCTCAGCACGCCAGTTTGGTTGTTTTGCCATCATCAAGTAGCGCCTGTAGGGAGTTTTATTGATACGCTGGGGCTGCAACAGCCTGAATTATTCTGGCAGTTATTGGCGCAATATCCGCAAGTTAAAGGCTTGGCACATGGCCACTGTCATTTTGCCTACGAGCGGCTGGATACTGTGCCGCAGGCGACGGGCAGGCAGCTGCAGATTGTCGGTTGTCCGGCAACTTCAGTACAATTTAAACAAACAGCAGACTGGCAAACCGAAGATTTGGGGCCACAAGCTTGTGTCTGGACTTTTTCCGCCGGTGAAATACCGGCCGTTTCCTGGGAGTTTATCGGGCTGTGAGTAGTAAGTTAGTGGTGTATTTACACGGTTTTGCCAGTTCGTCGCAGTCAGAAAAAGCGCTGCTTACCGCCGATTATTTTGCCCGCGAGTTACCACATCACCGCTTATTAGTGCCGGATTTGCCTTATACCCCGAACGAAGCCATGGCCTGTTTGCAAGACTTGCTGCAAGAGCAAAGGCCGGATGCAGTGATAGGTAGTTCGCTGGGAGGCTTTCTGGCCACAGTGCTGGCAGAGCAGCACCAGTGTTATGCCGCGCTGATCAACCCGGCGGTACGGCCGCATTTATTACTGGCGAAACATCTGGGTCGTTATTACCATCCGGTCAGACAGCAGCATTATGAGGTTACTCAAGACCATCTGCCGCTGCTGGCGCAATTAGCACCGGCCAAACCCAAAAATCCGGCGCTTTATCAGGTGTTATTACAAAGTGGTGATGAAGTGCTGAATTATCTGGACGCGGTCGATTTTTACCAGCATTGTCAATTAGATGTACAAGAAGGCGGCGATCACAGCTATCAGGGGTATGCCAACAGGCTGCCGGATATTGTCAAATTCTGCCAATTAGCGTAAAACACTGGGGATCAATACAGTGACTTTGCTCCAGCCGTTTTTATAAAGCGGCTGGCATGCCCACAGCAGCCAGAGAACAGCATGACTGAACAACTTTATAATGCCGATTCGATTGAGGTACTGACAGGTCTTGAGCCTGTGCAGCGCCGTCCGGGGATGTACACCGACACCACCCGCCCGAACCATATGGGGCAGGAAGTGATTGATAACAGCGTCGACGAAGCGCTGGCTGGGCATGCTGATCAAATTCAGGTGATTTTACATCCGGATCAATCACTGGAAGTGATCGACAATGGTCGTGGTATGCCGGTGGATATTCACCCGGAAGAAGGTGTCAGTGGGGTGGAACTGATTTTATGCCGCCTGCACGCCGGTGGTAAATTCTCCAATAAAAACTATCAGTTCTCCGGTGGTTTGCACGGTGTGGGTATTTCGGTGGTCAACGCCTTATCTACCCGGGTCGAAGTGGCGGTGCGCCGTGACGGTAATGTCTATGAAATGGCCTTTGAACATGGTTTTAAAGTATCGGAACTAACCATTACCGGCACTGTCGGCAAACGCAATACCGGCACCCGCGTGCGCTTTTGGCCGGATCCGAAGTATTTTGATTCCAATAAGTTTTCAGTCAGCCGGTTATTACATGTGCTCAAAGCCAAGGCCGTGTTGTGCCCCGGCCTTACCGTCAAATTTGAAGACAAAGTTAACGAGCAAAGTTACAGCTGGTGTTATATCGCCGGTATCCGGGATTATTTAGTTGATGCCGTCAAAGACATGGTGGCCTTGCCAGAAGCGCCTTTTACCGGCAGTTTTGCGGCCAGCCATGAAGCGGTGGAATGGGCTGTGCTCTGGTTGCCAGAAGGTGGCGAGCTGGTCACCGAAAGTTACGTGAACCTCATCCCAACTGCCCAGGGCGGTACCCATGCCAACGGTTTACGCCAGGGATTGCTGGAGGCTTTGCGTGATTTTTGTGAGTTCCGCAATTTATTACCCCGTGGCATTAAGCTGACGCCGGAAGATGTGTGGGACCGTTGTAGTTATATTCTGTCGCTGAAAATGCAGGAACCGCAGTTTGCCGGCCAGACCAAAGAGCGTTTATCCAGCCGTCAGGCCGCCACTTTTGTCACAGGTGTGGTCAAAGACAGCTTTAGTTTATGGCTGAATGAACACACAGAAATTGCTGAGGCATTGGCAGAATTTTGTATTAACAACGCACAAAAACGTTTAAAAGCGGCGAAAAAAATTGTGCGTAAAAAAGTCACGGCGGGCCCGGCTTTGCCCGGCAAACTGGCCGACTGCAGCGCGCAGGATGTCAGCCGTACCGAATTGTTTTTAGTCGAAGGGGACTCGGCAGGCGGTTCGGCCAAACAGGCGCGCGATCGTGAGTTTCAGGCGGTGATGCCGCTGCGCGGTAAAATCCTCAATACCTGGGAAGTCGAGTCAGAACAAATTCTGGCGTCGCAGGAAGTACACGATATTTCGGTGGCCATTGGGATGGATCCCAACTCGGCCGATTTAAGTCAGCTGCGTTATGGCAAAGTTTGTATTCTGGCCGACGCCGACTCGGACGGTTTGCACATTGCCACTTTGTTATGTGCGCTATTTATGCAGCATTTCCGCACTCTGGTCGAGCACGGCCATGTGTTTGTTGCTATGCCCCCTTTATACCGCATTGATATTGGCAAAGACGTTTATTATGCCCTTGATGAAGAAGAAAAAAATGGCATTTTAGACCGGCTGGAAGCGGAGAAAAAACGCGGCAAAATTAACGTACAACGTTTTAAAGGTCTGGGTGAAATGAATCCGCTGCAGCTGCGTGAAACCACTATGGATCCAAACACCAGACGGCTGGTACAGCTGACCATTGACGATGTGCAGCAAACTTTTGACATGATGGATATGCTGTTGGCGAAAAAACGCGCCAACGACAGACGTGACTGGCTGGAAATGAAGGGAGATCGCGCCGTCATTGCGTAGTGCCAGGTTCTGGGTATACTGCCTGTGTTTTTGTGTAAATACGCAACGGGGATGCATCATTATTCTTATGAAAAGCCAAAGGTTGTGGGTCGTCTTTTTGTGGTTGTCTGCCGTGTTTTTGCTGCCTGCACAGGCCGCAGACGAGGTGAAACTACCAGACTGGCTACTGCAGGTACAACAGCATAAATATAAAAAACCGGAAGCCATGTTGCAGCTGGCTCGTCAGCACGAAGCCGAATTTGGCAGCTGGCCCACACAGTTGCAGGCAGCCTGGTTAAACGAATTATCGTTGATTTATGAAGTACTGGGCCGTTACCGCGATCAGCTCAGCGTGGCCGAGCGGGGTCTGGCGTTAACCCACAATGAGCAAAGCAAAGTACGGGTTGAGCTGTTATTCGGTATGGGCTTTGCGCTGGAAACCCAGCGTGAATATGACGCCGCCAATGACTATTACCAAAAAGGCATGGCGCTGGCTGAACAGCTCAAAGATGAAAAACTGATTATTCAGGGCATGACCAATCTGGCTGCGATGTTGTCCGAAGACAGCGAAGATCCAAAAGCGCTGGATATGCTCAAACAAGCTTACGACAGAGCGGTAAAACTCAATGACAAAGAAATGCTGGCTTTGGTGCAGGCTGAGCTTGGCTTAAATTATCTGACTTTGGGCATTGATGATGAAGCCAGGCAGTTCCTGGAAGCGTCTTTTCGTTTGTTTGATGAGCTCGGTTGGGTAAAAAGTAAATTGACGGTCTGGTATAACCTGGCCTCCACTTACCGTTATTTAAAAAAGCCGGACAAAGCGCTGGAGATTTTTGATCAGATGCTCAAAGTGAGTCTGGAACAGGAAGATCCGGTCAGTCTTTATTACGCTTATATTGGCCTGGCCGGTGCCAGCAGAGATGTAAAAAAGCTTGATGCAGCTATTACTTACATTGAAAAAGCCGAAAGTTATCTGCCAAATTTGCAGTCGACTTTTCAAATCAGTGAACATCATTTTATTAAAGCGCAAATTTACCGCAGTTTAGGTCAAAGCAATCTGGCGCTGCAGGAAGTGGCCCTGGCCAGTCAGCAGCTTGAAGGCAGTAAAAATACCTCTGATCGTTTTTATCTGCTGCATTTTGATCAACTGCGCGCCAAGTTGTATGCCGATACCGGCGATTTTGAAAAAGCTTATTACACCCTGGACAAATATTTTAAAGCTTATATCGACCTGCAGGACGATGAGCGCGACTTGGATGTGCAAAAGTTGCGGCTGAGTTTTGATGCTGAGCGCCAGCAGGCGCGCAACGCTTTATTGGAAAAAGACAATGAACTGCAGGCGCTGCGGTTACAGGAAATTGAGCGCAACCGCCAGATGCAGTGGCTGTGGATTGGTATTTTTGCCTCCACTTCTATGGTGCTGCTGATGTTGTTATGGTGGCAGTGGCGCCGGCGCCGGGCTTTACAGCAAGCCATGTTAACGCCCCCAACCCCGAATTAAGCTGATGTGGAACAGAAGATGACTGAGATCGTCGTAACAGCCGATGGGCTGGAACAATTGCCGTTAAGACGTTTTACCGAAGACGCTTATCTGAACTATTCGATGTACGTCATTATGGACCGGGCTTTGCCCTTTATTGGTGACGGACTTAAACCGGTGCAGCGGCGTATTATTTATGCCATGTCTGAACTGGGCTTGTCGCATCTGGCTAAGTTTAAAAAGTCTGCCAGAACAGTAGGTGACGTGCTGGGTAAATTCCACCCGCACGGTGACAGCGCCTGTTATGAAGCTATGGTGCTGATGGCGCAGCCCTTTTCTTACCGTTATCCGCTGGTGGACGGTCAGGGCAACTGGGGTGCCCCTGATGATCCAAAGTCTTTTGCCGCCATGCGTTATACCGAAGCCAAGTTATCGCGTTTTAGCGAACTTTTGCTGAGCGAGCTGGGGCAGGGCACTGTGGATTGGGTGCCCAACTTTGACGGCACCCTGGAAGAGCCAAAAACCCTGCCGGCCCGTTTACCACATATTTTACTCAACGGTATTACCGGTATTGCAGTCGGTATGGCCACCGATATTCCGCCGCATAATGTGCGGGAAATTGCCGCTGCGGCCTGCCATTTGCTGGATAACCCGGCGGCGCAGGTGACTGATCTGCTGCAATATGTGCAGGGACCGGATTATCCGACCGACGCCGAAATTATTACGCCAAAACACGAACTGCAGGCCATGTACGAAACCGGCCGGGGTTCGGTGCGGATGCGCGCTATTTATACCCAGGAAGACGGTGACATTGTGATCACTGCTTTGCCACACCAAACTTCAGGTGCCAAGGTGCTGGAGCAAATTGCCGCACAGATGAACGCAAAAAAGCTGCCGATGGTGTCGGATTTGCGTGATGAATCTGACCACGAAAGCCCAACCCGTATTGTGATAGTGCCCCGCTCCAACCGCATTGACGTGGAGCAGCTGATGCAACATTTGTTTGCCACCACAGATTTGGAAAAATCTTACCGGGTGAATCTAAATATTCTGGGGCTGGATCAGCGTCCCAGAGTCAAAAACCTGCTGGAGATCTTGCGTGAATGGCTGGTGTTCCGCCGTGACACAGTACGTAAACGTTTGCAGCATCGCCTGGATAAAGTGCTGGATCGTATCCATGTGCTGGAAGGTTTGTTAATCGCCTTTTTAAATATCGACGAAGTGATTCGGATCATCCGCGAAAATGACGAACCCAAACCTGTGCTGATTGCCCATTTTGGCATTACCGAACGTCAGGCCGAAGCTATTCTTGAGCTGAAGTTACGCCATTTAGCCAAGCTCGAAGAGATGAAGATCCGCGGTGAGCTGGACGAACTTTCCAAAGAGCGTGACAAGTTGCAAAGCATTTTAGGTTCAGAGAAAAAACTGACCAAACTCATTCGTGATGAATTAGAAGCAGACGCTTTAAAATACGGTGATAACAGGCGCAGCCCGCTGGTGTCGCGTGGTGAGGCCAAAGCCCTGAGCGAAAAAGAGTTATTACCAAGTGAAGCAGTTACAGTTGTGTTGTCGGAAAAAGGCTGGGTGCGCTGTGCCAAAGGCCACGATATTGACGGCAACAGCCTGCAATACAAAGCCGGTGATGGTTATAAATCGTCGGCTATTGGCCGCAGTAATCAATACGCCGCTTTTATTGACTCCAGCGGTCGTAGTTTTGCCGCCGAAGCCCATGATTTACCTTCAGCCCGCGGTCAGGGTGAACCGCTGACAGGCCGTTTTAGCATAGTGGCCGGTGAAACCTTTGAGCATGTGCTGATGGCCGAAGACAACCAGCAACTGTTGCTGGCAAGCGACGCCGGTTATGGTTTTGTCGCGAGTTTTAGTGATTTACTGAGCCGTAATAAAGCAGGTAAAGCGTTATTGTCTTTGCCAGCCGGTGCTAAGGTGTTGACGCCTTTGGCCATTCACAATCCGGACACCGACCAGGTGGTGGCGATTTCCAATGAAGGCCGCATGCTGGTGTTTCCTATTGCTGAACTGCCCAAACTCAGCAAAGGCAAGGGTAATAAAATTATCAGTATTCCATCGGGCAGAGCCGCGTCGAGGGAAGAATATGTCAAGCTGCTGGCTGTGGTGCCGGCTGAGTCTGGCATTACGCTGGTGGCCGGTAAACGCAAGATGACCATTAAAGCTGCCGATTTAGCCCATTATGTTGGTGAACGGGGCCGGCGGGGTAATAAACTGCCCCGAGGTTTGCAGCGTATTGATGAATTATTGGTCGGTGAAGTGGAATAACCGCAATACGCCGGATTATTTTGCCAGATAACAGCGGATCGCCGCTTTATTACCACAGATCAAACCAGAACCCCTGATACAAGCCGCTATAATAAGCGGCTTTTTTATTGCCCGAGGGTTTGGTGTGCTCGCTTTTATCCGTATTGTGTTGTTGTTATGTTTTATTGTGATTGCTTCCACTATTGGCTTGCTGATTTGTCTGGTCCGGCCCTTCCGTGCTGACAACGTGGCACTTTTTGCCGGCTGGTATGGCAAAGTCAGCCGTTTGTTTGGTGTGAAGGTGGAAATTCGTTATCACCCTGCGGTGCGCTCTGCGATGCCTTGTGTCTTTGTCGCTAACCATCAGAACAATTATGACTTGTTTACCATCAGTGGCGCGCTGCTCAAAGGCACTGTCACCATAGGTAAAAAGAGTCTGAAATTTATCCCGTTTTTTGGCCAGTTGTATTGGCTCAGTGGCAATATCCTGATTGACCGCAACAACAAAAGCCGTGCTGTGGGCACTATGCAGGGCGCGGTAGAACGTATAGTGCAAGACAAAGTATCGGTGTGGGTGTTTCCGGAAGGCACCCGCAGTTATGGCCGGGGTTTATTGCCTTTTAAAACCGGTGCTTTTCATATTGCGCAGCAGGCAGGGGTGCCCATAGTGCCGATTTGTATGAGCCAAACCCATGGCAACATCAAGCTGAACCGCTGGAATAACGGCCGCATTATTATCGAGGTGATGGCGCCTTTGATGCCGGAAGATTTTGCTGTACCTGTGCGCGAAGTGGCAGAACAGGTGCGCAACCTGATGCAGGAAAAAATCAGCGCCCTTGATAGCGAAGTCGCCAGCGATTACACTGCCGCTCAGAGCAAAGTTACAGGATAACCTTATGGAAAACTGGCAGGAATTTACCAACGACACCATCACCGCTTTATTGGAGGATGGCAGCGCTCCGGATGCGGAATACACCATTGAACACCATTTTTATCACCCGGACTTTGCCAAACTGGAAAAAGTAGCGGTTGAGGTGTTTAAGCTGGGTTTTGAAGTGACAGACGCCGAAGAAGTGGAATTTGAAGACGGCGGCAGCGCCTGGGTGTTTGATGCCATTCGTGAGCAGTCGTTAGATGCCGCCAATATCACCGCTGATGCTATTAAGCTGGAACAGCTGGCGCAAAAATTTGGCGTGGAGTATGACGGTTGGGGCACCTATTTTGAAGGTGAAGACGACGGTTATGACGAAGACGACGAAGAGTAACAGCGGATCTTCTCGTGACAAAACCCGGCCTGACGCCGGGTTTTTTATGGTTTGGTCTAAGCTGATGTTCTGCCGTTAACCGCCTCTTGCAGTGTTGCGGCAAGTCGGCTTAAAAAGAAGCGCCAATACTCAGTTTTTGCCGTAAATCTTTGATATCAAAAGAAACAGATTGTTGTCTTGGCAAAAAAGCTTCCAAATCCGTCAGGTTATATTCGTAACTCCACGACAAACGCACTCTATCGCTCAGGCGGTAACGCAGGCCGGTATTGGACAGCAGCTCGTAGTGAAAGCGCAGATAAGACAGGGGTTGATTCAGCAGTTTTAACAGATTGCCTTCGCTGTATATTTCCAGCGGCAGCTGTGACAGTCGGTATTTAAAGTCCCATTCCATGGCAACAAAATGATAAGACAACGAGGTGTTTGCCAGCAGGTTACGCAGTGGCTCGGTATCCCGGAAAGAAGCGCGTTTTAACCCCGCCATCAGCGTCAGATCCAACTGCAGCTGTGGTTGCTGAAATACGGCATAACCAGGCCCGGTACTGAGATCGATATTTTTATAATCTGCCGCCAGATAGTTGTACTGATAGTCGCTGGTAAACCTCCAGAACAGGCGCTGCTGCAGGTAATAATCAATGGCAGGGCTTATTTTATACTGATGTGTTTTAGCTGCCTGCTCTTTCAGTTCATAGTCATAATTTAAGTCCAGTGCACTGCGCCATGAACCCTGGCGGTATTCAGCACTGCTGACCAGATTAAATAAACTGGCATCTTGTTTGCCATATCTGTTACTGGCACTGACATCAAACTCCAGCGACCAGTCGGCTGCTGGCGCTGTACCGCCGGTTTGTAGTGCTGTTTGGCTGTTATCACCTATCGGTTGTGTTGTATTGCCGGACTGCACTGTATTGACTGGCTGGATGTGCTGAATATCCTTGCGGTTCAGCACCATGGCGCTGTGATACGAAGTTTCCAGTGTTACTGCGCTGTCCGTCTGACTGATGATCCGGCCTGTTAAGACATCACCATTGTGCATCTGAAGACGCGACTGCTGAAGCTGTTGTGCCAACAGCGGCCAGCTACAGCACAGCACCAATCCACCTAACATCCAACTCCTGGCCAAAATAATGAACCTGCCATGCGGGAAAAATATCAGTCTGCCATAACCAGTTTGTTACCACCAGCAGGCAAAACGCAGTCAATAAAAAAGCCAGCAGTTGCTGGCTTTTTATCTGTGGCAACAACTTACATTGCCAGATACACAAATCCGCCAAAGGCCAATACCGCAGCTATCAGACAATAAGGCAGTTGGGTAATAGCATGGGAAATTAGATTGCAACCAGAGCCCTGGGCGGCCAGTACAGTGGAGTCACTGTAAAAACAAGCCTGAGAGCCAAAAGAAGCGGCTGACAGCAGAGCACCAATCACCAGCGGCACATCAGCATTTACCGCATGGGCCAATGGCATCACAATAGGGATTGAAACGGCAAAAATACCCCAGGATGAACCTGTGGCAAATGACAATATTGCCATAGCAACAAACACCAGCGCCGGTAGCATCTGAGCTGTCATATATGGGCTCAGGTTTTCAATCACATATTGTGGCAGCAACAACTTGTCACAGACATCTTTAAAGATAAAGGCGGCAATCACCGTACTGATGGCAGGCAACATGGTTTTAAAACCATTCATCATCACGTCCATCATTTCACTGATACTCATCAGGCGCTGCACGCCGTAGTAGATAATGGTCAGTAATAAAGTGGCAATCACCCCTTTGAGCACATCAGGTTCACTCAGTGAATTTCCAAGCACAATAGTGAAGAAAATCAGTGACAACATTGGCACCGCAAAGTTATGCACTTTACCGTGGCGGTTGCTGCTCTCAAACTCTTCTTCAATGGACTGCATGGCATATTCATCACTGGTGTGATGTGGCATCTGCTGCGAAGCATGATGGCTCTGGCCATGATTGGCGATTTTGGGTTGCTGCTCAGCCAACTCAGACTCAAAAGGCCGGCCGGCCTGGGTTTCCAGCTCGGCTTTTTTCATCGGGCCTAAATCCGGCATAAACTTCAGCGCCACCAGCATGACAATCATAATGGCCAGCCAGGGATAGAACATATAAGGAATGGCCTGGATATAGACCGCAATACCCTGGCCTTTTTCGGCGATATTATTGTCTTCCAGTAAACCGCCAAAGAATACAGCCCAGGTTGAAATCGGAATAATGACACAGATAGGGGCTGCGGTTGAGTCAACAATATAAGCCAGCTTTTGCCGGGAAATTTTATATTTGTCAGTGACGCGTTTCATCGCTTCGCCCACAGTCAGCGCATTGAGGTAATCATCAACAAAGATGATCACCCCCAGCACAAAGGTCATAAACATGGAGGAGCGCTGACCTGACGCGAGTTGTGAACCGAGCCGGCCAAAAGCCAGGGCGCCACCGGTGTGGATCAAAAGTCCAATCAAAGCACCAAAACCACCACAGACCAGGATTAACCAGCCGATAGTTTCGTCTTGCATCACATTGACGGCAATTTCAGAAAAGTTATGCAGTGACTGTCCGGGGCTTAACATCAATAAACCAACAACAGCACCAACAACCAAAGCCAGAATAGGTCTTTTTAACCAGACTGCCACGGCCATTACAACAACAGGAGGGATTAAACTTAACGCGCTGGGTGAATCCATCAGGGGTTCCTTACAAAAAACTCCAGGTGACTGGCAACATTACACCACGATGGTCCGGCGAACCCGGTCATCGTCTGATTTCACTCGGGCTGACGCAGATTTTGGCCTGCAGGCCTTTGTAGTTATTTTTGCTTTATTTTTACACAATTTCGGCGAAATTGCGGCCGGCTATGATAACAAAATTTGTCACAGCTTCAACGATTGATTCATATTGCTTGTTGGTTTTTGCACTGTGTCAGTGCCGGCGATACAAGGCCAGACGCAGCAGCGGATGTACTGCGACGGCCCATCAGGGGTCAGACTTCGAGGTTATCAATCAGTCTGGTGTTGCCAAGATATGCAGCCAGCAAAATAACCAGCGGTTTGTCGTTGCTGCTGGCGAGCGTCAAAGTCTGACGCTCACAAATATGCAGATAGTCCGGGCGAAAGCCGGCCTGAGTTAAAGCCGCTGCAGCCTGTTGTTCCAGCAAACGAAAATCCTGATAACCCTGGGTAATTTGCTGTTGTAACCAGCGCAGCTGCTGATAAATCTGCGGGGCAACAGCACGTTGTTCAGCACTCAGGTAACCATTACGTGAGCTCAGCGCCAGGCCATCAGCGGCTCTTTCGGTATCAATGCCGATAATACGGATATCAAAAGATAAATCGGCGGTCATTTGCCGGATCACCGCCAGTTGCTGGTAGTCTTTTTTACCAAAGAGCGCGATATCGGGCAGCACCAGATTAAACAGTTTTGCCACTATGGTGGCGACACCGCGGAAATGGCCGGGACGGCTGGCGCCACAATGCTGGTCGCCAATTTTGGGCACTTCGACTGCCGTTTGTGCGTCCAGCCCATGCGGGTACATCAGCTCAGGTGTTGGGGTAAACACTGCATCAGCACCATGGCTGATTAAACCGGCGCAATCGGCCTCTAAGGTGCGTGGATATTTGGCCAGATCTTCATTGGCACCAAATTGCATGGGATTGACAAAAATACTGACAATCACTTTGTCGGCACGGCTTTTGGCTTCATCCACCAGTTTAAAATGGCCCTGATGCAAATTGCCCATGGTAGGCACAAAAGCAACGGTTAAACCTGATTGGCGCCAGGCTTTGACGGTAGCTCTGAGCAGTGCGACTTCGCTGATAACTTGCATGGACTGACTCCGGAATAATGGCTGGTTGGGTACAACAATCACTCAGTTAAAACTGTGCTCAGGCCCGGGGAAAGCGCCTTGTTTCACATCTTCAATATATTTGCCGATGGCTCTTTTAATATCACCGGTTTCCTGTAGGAAGTTTTTCGAGAACTTCGGAATATAACCGCTGCTGATGCCCAGTAAGTCGTGCATCACTAAAATCTGGCCGTCGGTGTCTTTACCGGCACCAATGCCAATGACCGGGATCACCACAGCTTCGCTGACGCGTTTGGCCAGGGCAGACGGAATACACTCCACCACCAACAGCTGGGCACCGGCATTTTGTAAATCAATGGCTTGTTGCAAAATATGGTCGGCGGCTGCGCTGTCGCGGCCCTGTACTTTAAAACCACCAAACACATGCACCGACTGTGGAGTTAAGCCAATATGACCACAAACAGGCACGCCACGTTCGGTCAGGGCATTAATGGTCGGTAATAAAAATTCACCGCCTTCCAGTTTCACCATATTGGCACCGGCCTGCATTAAAGGGGTGGCATTGGCAAAAGCCTGCTCAGTAGTGGCGTAACTCATAAAAGGCATATCAGCAATAACAAAAGCCTGAGGTGCACCAGCGCGTACACAACGGGTGTGATAGGCAATTTCAGCTGTAGTGACCGGCAGAGTGTCGGCATGCCCTTGTAACACCATGCCAAGCGAGTCGCCGATCAGCAGCACTTCTACTCCGGCGTCGGCAAAAAGTTTGGCAAAACTGGCGTCATAAGCGGTCAGCGCGGTAATTTTCTCGCCTTGTTGCTTGAGTTTCAGCAATTGCGAGGTGGTGATTTTTGCCATGTAGTCCTCATCCGACCATTGGTTGAAAGCGCGCAAGATCGCATAACTTGAGCCCGACTGCAACTGACGCCGCATTTTGTGTTGATAGTGGCAACAAGCTGTTATCAGCCTTGCCCCGACAGCGCTTTATTGGGGGGCTGGCGCCAGCACCGTCAGGCCGTTCAGCGGTACTTTGGTCAATAAAGCCTGCAGACGGTCGCCATCAGGTAATACCAAGTCGGCGGCAATTTCAGCAAGCGGATATAACACAAACTCACGGTTTTTCATGCCGTAATGCGGCACTGTCAGTCGTTCCGAGTTTATGGTCTGCGCACCAAACAGCAACATATCTAAATCCAGGGTGCGCGGCCCCCAGCGTTCATCTTTACGTTGCCGGCCTTGTTCCAGTTCGATTTTTTGTAAAGCATCCAATAACTGTAACGGGCTCAGGCTGGTACTTAAGGCTGCCACTGCATTGACATAATCCGGCTGATCCTGCGGCCCCATAGGTTTGGAACCATACAAAGAAGATACAGCCACCAGTTCAGTGGCGGGGATGTTTTTTAGCGCCGCCACAGCCTGCTGTAACTGCTGTAACGGCTCTGCCAGGTTGGCACCCAGGCCTACATAACACAACTTTTTGTCCATCGGGTGTTATTCCGTGTCCGGTGCTGCGGCAGGGCGACGGCGTGCTGGTGGTTTACGCCGGCGTTTGGGTTTGCTTTCAACCCCTTCTTTACCAAGACTTGTCACCAAAGCTTCGCGGCCTTGTTCATCGGCCTGCTGGAATCTTTGCCACCAGAGTGCCAGTTCGGTTAAAGCGCCACCTTCAGCGACAGCTCTTTGTTGCAGAAAGTCAAAAGCACCGCGGAATTTGGGCAGCTCCAGCAGTTTAAAAGCACGGCGGCCCGCTCTTTTGTTCAGACGGGTCTGCAAAGACCAGATATCCCGAATGCTCATGCTAAAACGTTTTGGAATGGCAATAGTGCGCTGCACATCATCCAGCACTTCGGTCATGGCGATATTCAGTGCATCAATTTCATTGAGGCCACTTTCCACCAGCAAGGTTTGCATGCGACGCTCCACCGGATACCACAACAGCGCGGCATAAACAAAAGCCGGTGTAACAGGTTTATCCTGCGCCACCCGCTCGTCGGTGTTTTGTAAGGCATTGGCAATCAGGTTAAAGGCTTTGCTTTCACTGTCTTGTTTCAACACCTTGTGCAGCTGTGGTAACAGCTGTTTTAAAATGCCGCTGTCGCGCAGCAGCACAAAGTTGTCAAAAGCTTTGCCGGCCATAAAGAGTTTCAGGCTTTCGTCAAACAACCGTGCTGCCGGAATGTTTTTCAAAAGCACAGCCAGCTCAGCGATAGGGGCTGCTGTTGCTGGTGCTATCTCCATATTGAGCTTGGTGGCAAAACGCACGGCGCGCAGCATCCGCACTGGATCTTCGCGATAACGGGTTTCAGGGTCGCCAATCAGCTCAATACGACGGTTTTGGATGGCTTCGACGCCATTGGCAAAGTCGTAAATCGCAAAATCATTGACCGAATAATACAAAGCGTTGATGGTAAAATCACGACGCTCAGCGTCTTCTTCAATAGTGCCGTACACGTTGTCACGTAAAATCTGGCCGTGGTCACTGCGTACGCCTGTTGGCACTGTTTCTTCGTCGTCACCGCCGCTGTGATGACCCCGGAAAGTTGCCACTTCAATAATTTCGCGGCCAAACACCACATGCGCCAGCCGGAAACGGCGGCCTATCAGCCGGCAGTTTTTAAACACCTGCCGCACCTGTTCAGGATGGGCATTGGTGACTACATCAAAATCTTTGGGTTGCAGGCCCATCAGCAGATCGCGGATACAACCACCGACCAGATAAGCCTCATAACCAGCGTCATTGAGCCGGTACAATACCTTCAGTGCATTGGGGCTGATGTCTTTGCGTGATACCCCATGCTGGTCACGGCTTAACACTTTCAGCGGTGGTAACACGGCAGACTGATGCTGCGGGTTTAATTTGGGGCCTTTTTGTTTATTGCGTTCCGGCTTGGGTTTACGACGGGTTGCTTCGTCATGAAAACTTTTGGAGTGAGCACGCGGTTCAGCGCCTGAACCCGACTGGCGTTCTGCTTCTGCAGACTGGGTTTCCTGTTCGGTAACGGCCAGATTTTGAGTGGTTTTTCTGCCTAATTTACGACGGCAAAAATCAAGTACACGGGAAATAATGGTGGTTCTCCTATACACAGAAAGGGCAGCAAACGAAACTATGCCAGAGATGGCCGCTGCCAAGCGAAAAAAACGCCGTTATCTTACCGCAGACTGGCGAAAAAATGAATGAAATCGCCGGTCTTTGTGGTGTTGTTTGCTGCAAAAGCTTCAGGTTGTGGTACTTGAGTCAGCCGCTGATTTGCACTTCACGTTGTCTTGGCACCTGCGCCAGTTGCCAGTGTTGCAGAGCCCAGGCCAGCAGTTCAGCAACTGGTGCCTGTTGCAGCTCAGCCGGTGGTGTATGTCCAAGCAGGCTTAAAGCTGCACTCATGCTCTGCGCCAGTGGCAAAGTGCTGATATCTGTGGCGTGATTTTGTTTACTAAGTTTAAAACCTGCTGCTGTCACTGCGAGCGGCAAATGACCATACTGGGGTGGGCTATGGCCCAGCAGGGTACACAAAGCCTGTTGTCTGGTGGTCATCTCCAGCAAATCAGCGCCGCGGATCACCTGACCTATCTGCTGGTCAATATCATCCAGTACCACCACCAGCTGATAGGCAAAAAGGCCGTCGCGGCGTTTGATAATGTAATCTTCCTGGCAAATGCGGGCCGGCACCTGCACCTCACCAAACACCAGATCGCTAAACTGGTCTGGCACATGGCCAGGTTTTAGCCGCCAGGCTAAAGGTTCGGTGTGCAGATTTTTTTGCTGGCAATAACCGTCATAAACACCACCGAGGCTGGCAATACGTGCGCGGCTGCAGTTGCAACCATAAACCAGACCGCGCGCCTGCAGGGCATTAAAATGATGCTGATAAAAAGCCAGACGCTCTGTTTGATAAGTTTCGGTTTGATCCCACGGCAAGCCAAACTGTTCCAGCGTACGCATAATGCTGCTGTCGGCGCCTGGCTGGATTCTTGTGGTGTCGATGTCTTCAATGCGCAGCAGCCACTCGCCGCCCAGGGATTTGGCCTGCAAATAACTGCCAAGCGCGGCCACCAGGGAGCCAAAATGCAAAGGGCCGGATGGCGATGGCGCAAACCGGCCCCTGTAGCGGGCAACGTCGATGGTCATATTAACCGCCGAGTTGTTTTTCCTTGATCTCCGCCAGAGTTTTACAGTCGATACACATATCGGCAGTAGGGCGGGCTTCTAACCTTTTGATACCAATTTCAATACCGCAGGTATCACAATAACCGAAGTCGTCGTCTTCGATTTTCTGTAAGGTTTTTTCAATTTTTTTCAAAAGCTTACGTTCACGATCACGGGCACGCAGCTCTAAACTGAATTCTTCTTCCTGGGCAGCACGGTCAACCGGATCAGGGAAATTGGCAGCTTCGTCGGCCATATGGTTTTTGGTGCGGTCCACTTCTTCACGCAACTGTTGACGCCAGGCATCGAGAATTTTGCGGAAATGGTCCAGCTGCTTCGGGTTCATGTATTCTTCGCCCGGAGCTTCCTGATAAGGGGTGACGCCTGCTAAAGCTAACAATCCCAGTGCTTTATTAGTTTTGCCTTCTGGCATGGTAATCTCCTGTAAAACAGTGCCAAGCAAAAAGATGGCGGCTATAGATAGCAGAATAACAGCACCATCGCAATCACTATGAAAAAAGCCGGCGAAGTATACAGACAGAGTGTTGCTTCGTCACCTTAATTTAGGCGTTGCTCTTACCTAGTAAAAATGAACGTTACAATCTAGACCAGTTTTTCCACCTTGTGAATTAAATTATCAGCTTTTAAGCTGCCGTGGCCATGCTTTGCAACAACAGGCCGCTCTGCAACAACAGACTGGCTGTGGTACCTGACTATAAAGGAAAAAGATGATGGAATTATGGTGGGCCTATCTATTATTGGGGGGCGCTGTTGGTTTTTTTGCCGGTCTGCTTGGGGTGGGCGGCGGTGGCATTATGGTGCCGGTACTGACCAGCATCTTTATCGCCACTGGGGTGGCGCCTGGTCAGCAGGTGCATCTGGCGCTTGCCACTTCGATGGCCGCTATTATTGTCACTTCTTTTGCCAGCGCCCGCAGTCATCACCGCCATCAGGCTGTGCTTTGGCCTGTGGTATGGCGGATGAGCCCGGGTATTGTCGCAGGCACTTTGCTGGCGGCTATGTTGGCGGCTTTATTGTCCTCTTATTATCTGGCGCTGTTTTTCTGCATTTTTATGTTTTATGTCGCGCTGCAGCTGCTGCTGAATATCAAACCCAAAGCCAGCCGTACCTTGCCAGGTACCGCTGCGCTTGTGGGGACGGGCTTTGGCATTGGCGGTATTTCGGCGCTGGTGGCCATCGGCGGTGGCTCACTGACGGTGCCGTTTTTAACCTGGTGTAATGTCAAAATGCAGCAGGCCATTGGCACTTCAGCGGCTTTGGGCTTGCCAATTGCCATCAGTGGCACCCTGGGGTATGCGCTCAGCGGCTGGTTAAGCAGCACCGGGCATGCTTCAGCGTCTGATGCTGTATTGCCCTGGGGTTGTATCGGTTATGTTTATCTGCCGGCTGTACTGCTGATTTCAGTGGTGAGTGCTGTGACAGCGCCGCTGGGTGTGCAGCTGGCGCAGCGTTTGCCGGTCAGTACCCTTAAAAAGATTTTTGCGTTATTGCTGGTGAGCTTAAGTGCCAAAATGCTGCACTCTGTGCTGACTGCTGCTGTTTAAGTTTTTTATGATGGATGCGCTGTACCTTTTTATCGCAGCTATTGTTTATTTGGTCGAAAAGCCTGTAATAGCAAGCCTTTAGTAGGCCTTGCTGCAGCCATTCACGGCAGCACAGCGCTTTGGGCAGGGCTGTAAAGTGTAAAAGCTGCTGTGGTACACTCCGGCCCTCTTTTCTTGCTTTTACTGCGGAATTTATATGACTCAACTGTTGCAAATTACCCTGACCAGCACTGCTGCCGACGAACGTTTTGGTAAAAATCCTGCGCTGACGCCAACAGCGGAAGGTTATCAAATTCATCAGAGCGCCACTGATGAGCTGCGTGGTATTCAAAAAGCCGGCCGTACCTTAGATGGTCTGGGCTTGCAGCAGGTGCAGCTGGCCGGTGAAGGCTGGAGCATCGACAAACAGTGGGCCTTTTATCAGGGTTTTTGTTCTGCAAAAAAACTGGGTGGTGTCAGCTGGGCCGGTACTGCGCAGGAAGTAAACCAACTGGTGCAGTTACAACAATGTTTTGCCTGGGCGAAAAAACAAATTAACCAGACGCCGGAAGATTTATCCCCCCAAACTTTATGTGCTGAAGCCGCACTCTTTCTGGAAGCTGTGGCGCCACGCGGCAGTATCAGTTACCGCACTTTAGTCGGTGACGAATTATTAGCTGAAGGCTGGATTGGCATCCATGCGGTAGGCCGTGGCAGTGACAGGGCGCCTGCCATGCTGGTGCTGGACTTTAACCCGACCGGCCATGCTGATGCGCCTGTAGCAGCAGCCCTGGTGGGTAAAGGTATTACTTTTGACAGTGGTGGTTATTCCATTAAGGCCTCTGAAGGCATGTTAACAATGAAATGTGACATGGGCGGCGCTGCTACTGTGACCGCAGCTTTAGCACTGGCGATTATGCAGGGGTTGCAAAAACGGGTGCAGCTGGTGTTGTGCTGCGCCGAAAACCTGATCAACGGCCGTGCTTATAAGCTGGGTGACATTTTAAAATATAAAAACGGCGTGACAGTGGAAGTGGTCAACACTGACGCTGAAGGCCGCCTGGTGTTGGCGGATGGCCTGATGTGTGCCGCCGCTTCCGGTGCGCCTTTAGTCATTGACGCTGCCACTTTAACAGGTGCCGCTATGATGGCGGTGGGCACTGAATATAACGCCTTGTTTGCGCTGGATAAAGCATTACAAAACCGCGTATTGGCTTATGCCGAGCAGGTGTCTGAGCCAGCCTGGCCGTTACCGCTCGAGCGCTGGCATCAGCAACAATGTCCGTCCCCTTATGCCGACACCGCCAATAGCAGGCCGGTCAAAGGCGGCGGCACAGGTGGCGCCAGCAATGCGGCGGGCTTTTTAAGCCGTTTTGTCGCCAATGATGGCAAAGGCTGGTTACATATTGATCTGGCGGCCGCTTTTCATAATACCGCTAATGGTTTCTGGGGCGCAGGTGCCACCGGCACCGGCATTCGTTTAGTGGCGCACACCTTATTGGCGGAAACGGCCTGATGGACAAGGCCGGCAGTCCACACAGGCAACCGGCCGGTTTTTTGTAGGATGATGTTGTGACTTTACCTGTTGCTGAGATTTGCGCAGCGCTGAGCGCCAGCCTTCAACAGCACAATAGAGTGTTATTAACGGCGCCGCCTGGCGCCGGTAAATCAACCTATCTGCCGCTTTATTTACTGCAACACCCCGATTTTTCTGGCAAAAATATCGTCATGCTTGAGCCGCGGCGGCTGGCGGCTAAAAATATTGCCTGTTATCTGGCCACTCAGCTTGGTGAAAATCCTGGCCAGACTGTCGGTTATCAAATCAAGGGTGAACAGCAGCGCAGTGCACAAACCCGGTTATTGATAGTGACCGAAGGGGTGCTGGTGCGCAAAATTCAGCAAGACCCAGAGCTTTCCGCTGTAGATTTATTGATTTTTGACGAATTTCACGAACGTTCGTTACAGGCCGATTTAGCATTGGCACTTAGCCTTGAAGTGCAGCAGCTGAACGAACAGCTAAAAATACTGGTGATGTCGGCCACCCTGGCTGGCGCTGAATTGTCAGACAAATTGCAGGCGCCGCTGTTGCAAAGTGAAGGCCGCAGTTTCCCGGTGGACATCCGTTATCAAAGTCCGACTCAGGAAGAGTTATGGCTGCAGGCCGCCCGTTTGTCGCGCCAGTTATTGTCAGAGCATGCCGGCAGTCAGCTGGTGTTTTTACCTGGTCAGCGTGAGATAGAACGCGCCCGCGATTATTTAACCTCAGCTGATTTACCCGCTGATGTGGATGTATTTGCGCTCCTTGGCAGTTTAACTCTGGCCGGGCAGCAACAGGCCATAGCGCCGTCGCCTGCAGGACGGCGTAAAATAGTGCTGGCCACCAATGTGGCGGAAACCAGTTTAACCATTGATGGCATCACGCTGGTGATCGACAGTGGTGTAGCCCGCCAGGCGGTGTATCAACCCAGGCTTGGTTTTAGCAAACTGGACACTGTGCAAATCAGTCAGGCGTCTGCAGTGCAGCGTGCTGGCCGTGCCGGCCGGTTAGCGCCTGGTTTTTGTTATCGCTTAGACACGCCGGAAAAATGGACCAGGCGCAGCGCCTTTACCACGCCCGATATTTTACAAGCCGATTTAATTGGTCTGCGCTTGGAAATCGCCGGCTGGGGCGCCAAAGTTGAAGACTTATTCTGGCTGGATACGCCCCCTAAAGCCCAGTTGGCTGCAGCTGAACAATGTTTGCAGTGGCTGGGTGCGCTGGATGGTGAGCTGCAGCTGACGGCCCATGGCCGCGCTATGTTAAAACTTGCCACTGAGCCCAGGCTGGCGTCGATGTTATTACACAGCAAAAATTTAGCCGCGCAGGGTTATCCGACAGCGCCTGCTTTGGCGGCTTTGCTCGCCGCTGCGCTTGAAGACAATAAACGTGTGGCAACAACCAATCTGGTGGCCAGGCTTCAACAGTTGTCGGGCGCGCAGTTGCAGCAAGCCAGAACTTTGTTGCAACAACTGGGCTGTGACGCTGCGTTATTACAACAAAATCTGCCGGAACAATTGTCCGGGGTGCTGCTGAGTTTTGCCTATCCTGACCGGATAGCGCTGCTGCGGGGCCAGGGGTATTTATTGGCCAACGGCACAGGTGCTCAGTTAAACGCCGATGATGAGTTGTTGCACAGTCCCTGTCTGGTGGTGGCCGATTTACGTGTATTGGGAAAAGATGCACTGATCAGTGCTGCCGCCGTGTTATCCGTGGATGATTTACAACAATACTGGCAACAACAGCTGGTCACAGAACGGCATTTTGCTTTTGATGAACAAAACGGCCGTTTTATTGCCGAGCAGCGGCTTCGCTTTGGTGCTTTGGTGCTGAAAAAACAAAACCTGAGTGCAAGTCTCAGTAGCGATGATAAAAGTCAGGCCTGGCTGCACTGGCTTGGGAAAAAAGGGTTGGCGGTGCTGAACTGGACAGAAGCCGCACTGAACTTAAAACACCGGCTGCAGCTGGCAGCGCGACTGGAGCCGGACGCCGGCTGGCCTGATTGTTCTGACGCCGCTTTATTGTGTAACACCCACAGCTGGCTGGCGCCTTATCTTGGTGAGATCAATAACTTAGCTGCGCTGCAAAAACTCGATGTCCGCCAGTTATTGTGGCAGTCGTTAAGTTACAGCCAGCAGCAACAGCTGAATAATTTGCTGCCAGCCAGCTGGCGTTCAGTGTTGGGCACCGATATTACGCTGTTGTACAGCGCTGATGCTGACAAAGCGCATGGCGTCAGTATGGCGATACGGTTGCAGGAAATGTTTGGTCAATCCGACACACCCACAGTGGCCCATGGTGCTATTGCCGTGACTATCACTTTGTTATCACCGTCGCGCCAGCCATTGCAGCTAACACGCGATTTAGCCAGTTTCTGGCAAAACGCTTATCAGGATGTCAAAAAAGAAATGCGCGGGCGTTACCCTAAACATTTCTGGCCCGACAATCCGCTTGAAGCGATGCCAACCAATAAAACGAAAAAAGCGATGCAAAAATGACCGCAAAAAAAAGCCGGAGCAAAAAGTCCAAACCGCTGAATCCAATGGTAAAAACCATTGGCTGGTTCTGCCTGAAGGCTGCGTTGGTGCTGGTGCTGACGTTATTTATTTATCTGATTTATCTCGACAGTAAAATTACCACCTTGTTTTCCGGCCAAAAATGGCAAATTCCGGCGCAGTTATACGCCAGAGCCCTGACGCTCAAAGCCGGCACTCATTTGTCACAAAGCCAGTTGCTGGATGAGTTAAAACGACTGCAATACAGCCTGGACCCCAGATTAAATGGGCCGGGTCAGTATCTGGTGCAGGGCAACACAGTGTCGGTATATCGCCGCGCTTTTGATTTCCCAACAGGTCATCAGGTGGCGACTTTGCTGCACATTGGTTTTGCCGGTGAATTTGTGCAAAGCCTGAGCACGGGCCAAGAGCGCAAGGCGCTGGCAGTGGCGCAGCTTGAACCTCAGTTGTTACAACATCTGGTGGCGGCAGAGCAGGAAGATCGTGAGCTGATTCAGCTGGCAAAAGTGCCACGCACCATCAAAGACACCCTGTTGCTGGTGGAGGACCGTGATTTTTACAGCCATCACGGTGTGTCGCTGTGGTCAGTGATCCGTGCGGCCTGGGCCAATATGCTGGCGGGCAAAACAGTGCAGGGCGGGTCGACCCTGACACAGCAGCTGGCAAAAAATATGTATACCAATCAGCAACGTAGCTATCTGCGAAAAATTAACGAAGCGCTGATCGCACTGGTGCTGGATTACCGCTACAGCAAAGACCAGATTTTAGAGGCTTATATCAATGAAATATCGTTGGGGCATTTTAAAGCCAACCCTGTGCATGGCCTGGGCCTTGGCAGTAAGTTGTATTTTGGCAAACCGCTGGCGGAACTAAAACCCCATGAATATGCGTTGTTGATTGGCATTATCAAAGGGCCGTCTTTTTATGATCCACGCCGTTTCCCGCAAAGGGCCGAAGACAGACGTGATTTGATCCTTGGCATGATGCGCGACCATGGTTTACTGGATGAAAGTCAGTGGCGCGCTGCAACAGACCGGCCACTGGACGTGATACCGCTAGGTGAGCATCTTAAAGGCCGTTTTCCGGCTTATATCGACAAAGTGCGGCAAGAGCTGCGCGCCATAGTGCAGGATAAATCACAACTGGAAAACGGCATCCGGGTGTTCACTTACTTGGATCCGATGGCGCAGCAGGCGGCCGAGCAAGCAGTGCTGAATCGTCTGGCGAAGCTCGATAAAGATATTGAAGCCGCTATGGTGGTCACCGACTATCAGCAGGGTGCATTGAAAGCAATAGTGGGTGGCCGTAATACCAGTTTTGCCGGTTACAACAGGGCGATTTCGGCGCAAAGGCAAATTGGTAGCATTATTAAACCCGTGGTGTACCTGACCGCCTTAATGCAGCCGACGCGCTTTCATCTGGGCACAGTGCTTGCCGACACGCCGTTGAATTTAAAAAGTGGCGGCCGCAACTGGCAGCCCATGAATTATGACAAAAAATTCCGCGGCAATGTGCCGCTTATTCAGGCGCTTAGTGAGTCTTTGAATATTCCAACGGTGCGGCTTGGTTTGCAGCTCGGTTTACCGGCACTTGCGCAGAGCCTGCAAAAACTTGGGCTACAACGAGAGGTGAAGTTGCAGCCATCGTCTTTGTTAGGCGCAGTGGAAATGAGTCCGCTGGAAGTGGCGCAGTTGTATCAGACCATTGCCAACAAAGGGCAGTATCTGGAGCTGGCGGCTATTTCTGCCGTGACCGGCCAATTAGGTGAGCCTGTGTATCAGCGCAAAGTAAAAGCGCAACACAAAGTTGACGCTTCGGCCAGTTATTTATTGCAATATGCAATGCAACAAGCCACCCAAAGCGGCACTGCGCAGTCTTTGTCACAACAATTTCCGCGTCAGCGTTTTGCCGGTAAAACCGGCACCTCCAGCGATTACCGCGACAGCTGGTTTACCGGTTTTGACCATGAAACCGGTGTGACTGTCTGGCTGGGGCGTGACGACAATAAAGAGATTGGCCTGACTGGCGGCAGTGGTGCTTTGCCGGTGTTTTCACATTATTTTCAACAGCTTGGTGCAAACTCATTGTTCCGTGGTGTACCAGAGAATGTGACGAAACAATTTATTAGCAAAGACAGCGGTCGTTTTGTTGCAGAATCTTGCGTTAACGTATTGTTATTACCTGTAATTTGGGGTGAAATGCCAGTACAGCCCTATTGTGATTAATTTGTTATCAGCGATATGAGTAGGCTATGTCATCCAAACCAGAACAACATCTAAAAGTCGGTGATTGGTGGTACCTGCCACAACAGGATAAGTTAGTGAAGTTCAGTGCAGCTGGTGAAATTACTGCCACCGCTGATCTGGATAACCTATGCCAAAAAGCGGTTAACTATTTTATTGTCAATGCCGGGCGTTTAATTACCCGCGATGAAATACTGGCAGATGTCTGGGGTGTCAGAGATGTGTCAGATGGCCGTATTTCCCGTGTGATCCGGGTGCTGCGTGTTGCGCTGGGGGATGATAGCCGCGAGCCCACTTATATCGAAACTATTCCAAAAAGGGGGTTTCGTTTTATTGCGCCTGTGGCTGAGGTGATGCTGGCACAAGGTGCGGAATTTGTTGCTACCCAGCCGGAGTTAAAGTCACCACAGGTAAAGCAGCAGATGATGGCAGCTAAGCCTCGTCCAACTTTGTTAAGAAACCTTGGGCTGATTAGCCTGGCCGGTTGTGCTTTGTTATACTTGGGCTGGCGTTATCTGTATTTGCCCATGCAGGACAATAACATCAAACCTTTTGCCCGCTTTGACCCTATTTCCAGCATGATTGGTCTGGAATATAACGCTGCGGTTAGTCCTGATGGCCAGTACATCGTTTACAACCATCTGCTGCCTGATTATGAAACGGTCGAGTTGGTGCTGCAGAATCTGCAAAACTTCGAGACCCGTGTGCTGCTTAGCGGCAAAGATTTATTGTCAGGCCCCACCTGGAGCCCGGATGGGCAACAAATTGCGTATCAAAAAAAGGTCGGCAAAGTGCAGTGTGAAATCCGCCGAATCACGCTGGATAATGAAAAAACCAGGCTGCTGAATGACGAGTTGTTGACGACCTGCGGTGCCAAAAGTTTGGGAGGACGATTAAGCTGGTCTCCGGACGGCGCTTATCTGGTCTATCCGCATACGCCGGATGGGCTGCAGCATTCAGTCTTGATGTTATATCCATTTGCCGGGGGCAAGCAGGAACAGTTGACCACACCACCACAAACCAGCCAGGGTGATTTTGCCGTGCGGTTTTCAAAAAAAGGTGATCAACTGGCATTTATCCGTGATGACGGTGGTTCTGCCGGTCAGATCTGGCTGATGGATTTAACCAGTCGTTCCAGCCGCTTATTGTTACAGCTCAGCGGCAGCTACCCGATGAATATCGATTGGTACGACAATGACAGCAAAATTATTTATCCAACCAGCAGTGCGACTATGTCTGTGGTAGATGTGAACACAGGCCAAGGCGAGGTCTTGTTTAATACCTTTGATACCGTAGCCGATACCCTTGTCAGTCGCCAAGACCGGATTTACTCGACTGTAGGGCAATACCGTAAAACTAATATTCTGAAAGTGGACAACCCGTTATTTCATCCGACGCCAGCCACTGAACAGGTTTTCCAGTCCAGCCGCAGCGAAAATATTGCGGAAATGAATCCGGTGGAAGGCGGCCCGGCGGCAGTGCTGACCAGTCGCTCCGGCTTACCGCAGATTTGGTTGTATTATCCGGATGGCCGGCAACAACAGATCAGTAATTTCAGTGAAAGTATTATTTCTAAAAGTATGGAGTTTTCACCCGATGGCAGTCATTTGCTGGCCAGTATCGGTAATGCCGTCTGGTTGTTTAAAGAAGGTGAGCCCCCGAAAAAAGTCAGTAAAGCGGAGCAAAGCGCCCGAGAGCCGGGTTGGAGCCACGACGGCAAATTTATTTATTTTTCCAGCAGCAATAATGGCCGTTGGCAAATAATGAAAGTAAATATCAATACGCTGCAGCAGGAACTGTTCAGTACAGAGTTGGATTATTTTAAAGAAAGCCCGGATGGGCATTATCAGGTTGGTCGCCGTATTAGTGATGGTGGTTATCAGTTAAAACGACAAGATGGCACAGTGGTCGATTTGCCGGTTGAATCTTCCGGTTTTGCGCCGCCGCAAATGATTTTGCGTTCGCAGTATCTGTATTTTAGTCGGCGAATTCATGAGAACAAAACCCGGATCCATGCTTATGATCTGCAAACAGGCGCAGTGCATGATTTAAAACTGGAGATGAATTTTTCACTAAAAAGATTTTCGGTCAGTATCAATGAAAAATATGTGTATTCGTTGCAAGGCACACCCGGCGATATGGATATAGTGGAAGTCAAAATACCTGAATAAAAACGCCGGTGTGATTTTTATCATGCTTTTGTTGGTTTTTCGTCAGGTATAACAGTGTGTTGTGGCTATTAATGGTTCTGCTCGTTATTACACCAACAAGGAGAACACCATGAACAAATTTGTATTAGCTTTAGCCCTTTGCACTATGACTAGTTTTACCCCAGCAGTGGTTGCGGTTAGCCCGCAAGACCCAGAAGTTCCGGCAGAACAAAACAAAGCGCCAAAACCAACACCGCAGGCAGAAGCTGACTGTGAGTGGGTAGTTCCTCACTGTGATTCTGTTGAGAACTAGTAAGCTCTTTGGTTAAAGGTAAATCAAATCAGTGCTTTAAATGAAAAGTTAGAATCACTGGTTACAAAAACCTTCTCTTAAAATATGCAGTCTTTGTTGTATACTCCCCCGCAGAATGTCTGCCGGGGAGGCTGCGGTGCCAATTGCCGAACCTTATCTTTGTTTTGCTAACTGGCGTTATGATCAAACCGCCGGGCGTCTGATCCTGAACGGTTTTCCTGAACAGCAGGTGCGGCTTGAGCCGAGGCTGCATCAGTTACTGAACTATTTCCTTGCTCATCAGATGCAGATCATTTCTAAAGATCAGCTGATGGATGATGTCTGGCCGGATACCGAAGGCACCGATGCTGCCGTGATGCGGGCTGTGGCCAGTTTACGCAAAATCCTGCAGCCTGGTCTCAGTGATGGTCCTTGTATTGAAACCTTGTCTAAAAGAGGTTACCGCTGGATCCTGCCGGTAGAACTGCAGCACCTGCGCGCAGAAGATGCGCCTGTTGTGGTTTTGCAGGCCGAGTTTCCTCAGGCGCCTCCCTTATTATGGCCCGAAGCTCGCATGCATCCGGAGCATGCTGAGCAGAGCTCAACTGAAGCAGCAAGTTCTTTGCCACCTCATGTCCCGCCAAAACGCTGGCCTTATTTAGTGGCAAGCACAGTGCTACTGCTGTGTTTGTTTATCGGCTTCACGCTGTTTTTAATTCATGCCGGCATGCAGGCACGTCAAGTGGTTTACAACAAGATGGTGAATTTTAGTGCACTCAAAGGGCAGGAGCGGGCCGCTTTATGGTCACCTCAGCAGCAATGGGTGTTTTACCAATATCAGGCGCCGGATCAGTCTGATTGGTATTGGTTGGCCCATCATGGCAAAAGCCATAAAAAAGTTGTGGCTGCGCAGGGCTTTAGCGCTATCGGCCGTGCCGTTTGGCTCAACGCCGATTTTTTTCTGTTTCAGGCTGAAAAAAATGGTCAGTGTCATTTTTATCGCCAGCATACTGATTTAGCAAAGTACCAGAGCGAAGCGCTGATGCCATGCCAGCAAGTGGTCAGTCATGGCCTGGCGCTGGACAGTGGGCGTTTATACTGGCTGGCGCAGGATACTGCAACAGGACAGGTGCAAATCTGGCAACAGTCACAAGCAGATTTGGGCACTGAAAAAGCGGCAGTGCTGTTATACCAGTTTGCGCCGCAGTACCGCAGGCCCAGACATTTATTGGCACAGGATGGTCAATTGTATCTGGTGGTTGAAAAAGACTTTTATTCAGACTCTTTGTTCCAGTTTGATTTGTCATTGCATTCAGTACGCTGGTTAAAAGATTTTGCTTTTGACATTACCGATCTCAGCCTGTGGCAGCAAAATACGTTGTTGTTAAGTTCGGCAGAAGCTTTATTGCAGTTCAGGTTGTCATCCGGCAAGGTGATCCGGTTGCAAACAGCACAAACCGGCTTTGTCGAAGCACAGCGTGTTGCTGAGCAGTTGCTTACCTCTTATACCACCGGTCATAACACCGATCTGGAGCTGTTGTCTGTGCCGCCACAAAATCAGATGCAGTCAGGCATAACTCAGCTTCCTTGGTTGCACAGCAGTAAAAATGAAACCAGGTTGGCAGCCACAGGCAAGCAAATTGCTTTTGTGTCGGAGCGCTCTGGCAACAGCCAGATCTGGTTGTATCAGCAACATTTGTTGCGGCAATTAACCCATTTTCATGGTCAGCGTCAGATCCAGCAGTTGTTGTGGTGGCAACAACAGTTGTATGCGCTGATTGATCTGCAACTGTATCAGGTGAATTTGTCGGACGGCAGCTTGCAGTTACAGGACATCAACAGGCCAGCACAATTGGCGGTCTGTGATGACCTGTTGTTTTTTACCCAATGGACCGAAAAAGGCTGGCAACTGTGGCAGCAGCAACCCAATGGCAACGCAGAAGCATTATTGTCGGATATAACCGCAGTGCAATGTGCACCTGCGGGGCACCTGGTCCTGCAGCAACTAGATTCTGACCAGTTACAGCTCTGGTCCAGAGCAGATGGTAAATTGCAAAGTCTGCCGGTCCGATTGAACTGGCGTGAGACTGCGCCTGAAACCTGGCTGAGTACCAGAGAGGGTCTGTATTGGTTAGTCAGGCAGCAGGGCAAAACCCGGTTATGGCAGATGGACTGGCCGAGCCAGACCGTGCGGCAGCTGGCTTTACCTGACTCTGTTACACCTGCGGCCTTATTTGCCGGCTTTGACGACAAAGTCTTGTATTATCAGTCAGAGCAGAACATTCAGACCGATATCGGCTGGTTAAACCCTTCGGAGCCGACAAAAAAGCCGTCACAATGACGGCTTTTTTTGCAAAGCGCCAGTTTTGCCGTGGTTTACAGCTTGGCAAAAGCGCGATCAGCTGCGGCAATAGTCGCGGCTAAGTCGGCGTCGCTGTGCGCCAGGCTTAAAAAGCCGGCTTCATAAGCAGAAGGTGCCAGATACACCCCTTCAGCTAACATCAGGTGGAAAAACTTCTTAAAAGCTTCAATGTCACATTGGGTCGCTTCGGCGTAGCTGCTGATATTTTGTTTTTCGGTGAAAAACAAACCAAACATACCACCCACCTGATTTACTGAAAACGGCACCTGGTGTTTAGCGGCCGCTGCGGTTAAACCGGCGAGTAATTGCGACGTTTTAGCGGTTAAAGTTTCATAAACACCGGCTTTGCTGATTTCTTTTAAGGCGGCTAAACCTGCTGCCATGGCAATAGGGTTGCCCGACAAAGTACCGGCCTGATACACAGGGCCAAGTGGTGCTATAAGGTGCATAATTTCTTTTTTGCCACCAAAAGCGCCTACCGGCATACCACCACCGATAATTTTGCCCAGTGTCGTTAAATCGGGTTTCACGCCGTAATAAGCCTGAGCCCCACCTAAGGCAACACGAAAGCCGGTCATCACTTCGTCAAAAATCAGCACAGCGCCATATTGGTCACATAAATCGCGCAACCCCTGCAGATAACCAGGTTTTGGCGGGATACAATTCATATTGCCGGCAACTGGTTCCACAATCACACAGGCGATATCAGCGCCTTTTTCGGCAAATAACGCACTGAGTTGTTCCAGGTTATTAAATTCGCAGGTCAGGGTATATTTGGCAAAATCAGCAGGCACACCAGGGGAATTGGGCACCCCTAAAGTTAAAGCGCCTGAGCCGGCTTTCACCAGTAAAGAGTCGGCATGGCCGTGGTAACAACCTTCAAACTTCACAATAGTGTCGCGGCCGGTATAACCACGCGCCAGGCGAATTGCGCTCATGGTCGCTTCTGTGCCTGAACTCACCATCCGTACCATTTCCATCGAAGGTACTAAGGATGTCACTAATTCCGCCATTTCGATTTCGGCTGGACAAGGTGCCCCAAAACTTAAGCCTTTTTCAACGGCCTGAATCACAGCTTCACGGATGGCAGGGTGGTTGTGGCCCAGCAACATCGGGCCCCAGGAGCCGATATAGTCGATATATTGTTTGCCATCCACATCAAAAATATAAGCACCGTCAGCGCGGTCGATAAATACCGGGGTACCACCCACATGTTTAAAAGCCCGCACCGGTGAATTGACGCCACCTGGAATAGTGTTTTGGGCGCGGCTAAAAAGTTGTTCAGATAAAGTCGTCATTAGAAAAATTCCTGAAGGCAAAAGCGCAGCAGCTGCTGCGCGTTAAAATGGTTAGCCCTGTAATTTGATTCAGTTCAATTTGATGCGCTGCTTAGCCTTTGTTGGAGTACCCTTTGTTGGAATACCAGGGCACATCCCTTTCGTATTTGCTGACCAGGTTCTCAACACCCAAAGTTAAAGCAAATAACGCCATCCGCACCAGCACACCGTTGTCGGCCTGACGGAAAATCGCCAGATTCGGGTTTAAATTCAGATCGTTATCCAGCTCATTTGCTTCAAGACGCGAATCCCGCGGCAGCGGGTGCATAATCACCGTGTTGGATTTGCAGTGCTGGGTATAAATCTGCTGATTTAACCTGAACTTACCACGGTATTTATTGGCTTCTTCCTGTGAAGGGAAACGCTCTTCCTGAATACGGGTCTGGTACACAATATCGGCATTAATATTGCCGGCCAGCTGATCGGTAATAGTCACCTGATGACCGGCATTTTCAATAGTGGCAATAATGTCATCCGGCATCGCCAGCTCGTTTGGTGCTATCAGGGTAAATTTGATGTTTTTATATAAAGCCAGCAGTTTGGATAAAGAATGTACGGTGCGGCCAAATTTTAAATCGCCAATCATGGCAATGTGCATACCATCAATTTTTTGCGCTGAAGCGGCCAGCTCACGTTCTATGGTGAATAAATCCAATAAAGCCTGAGTCGGGTGTTCATTGGCACCGTCACCGCCGTTTAACACCGGCACCCTGCTGCCTTCGGCAAATTCAGCTACAGAGCCTGCCTGCGGGTGGCGCATCGCTATCACATCGCTGTAGCTGCTGATCACCCGGGCGGTGTCAAACAAAGATTCACCTTTAGATAAAGCTGACGACTGCATGCCTGTGGTTTCGCGGACTTCGCCGCCCAAGAGGTTAAAGGCACAACCAAAGCTAACCCGGGTACGGGTGCTGGGTTCAAAAAACAGGTTTCCCAGAATGGCGCCGTCCAGCACTGTGGTGCGCTTTTTACGGTAAGCATAAGGTTCCATGCTTTGGGCAATCTGGAATATATGTTGAATACTGTCGCGATCGAATTGTTTCACCGAAAGGATATGTTCGCCTTTGAAGCTCATCTTGGGTGCCTATTGCTTGGAGTGACAGAAAGCGGCACTAGGCCGCTGAACTGGCGCGCAGTATAACAAAGTCAGGCGCTAAACACGAAGGCCATCAAACAGGTTTCATCACTGCCAATAAAATAATGGCAAACATCACCAGCACCGGTAATTCGTTAAAAATGCGGTAAAAACGCGGGCTTTTTTGATTACGGTTGTGTTTAAAGTCGGATAGCAACTTAAAACAATAACCATGATAAGCGTACAAAAACATAACCAGCGCCAGTTTGTAATGCAACCAGCTGCTTGCTTTAAACCAGGCGCCGCCATAGCTGTGAATCAACAGCAATCCAAACAGCAGCGTCAGTACCGCAAAAGGGGTGACAAAATACAACAGCCGCCTTTCCATCACTTTAAAAATGGCATCAACATCAACCGATTGATTGCCGGCGTGGTAGACAAACAAACGGGGCAGATAAAAAATACCGGCAAACCAGGCCACCATAAAACCTATATGCAAACCTTTGTACAACATTAATAACGACATTGTTGATCCTGTTACAGTAAGTTGTTTTGCCGCATCAATAAGCTACGGACCTGTTCCCACAGCACTAAACCAAGGGGCTGATGGGCGTCTTCATCATCATAAATCAGCACTGCACCTTCACGCTGATCCCCCAGTTCAGCAAACACTTCCGCCATAGTGGCCTGATGACTGAGCGCCGCCACAGGTAAAAACTTCAGTGAGCTTTCGCCTGTCATCGACATAGAGACATCATAACTGGCCAGCTCATAATGTTGATCCACGGCATAACTGCGTTTGATCAGCAGCGGTTGTTGCACCGGCATACAATCCAGTGCCTGAATGACCTGCGCATCTGTTGGATTTTCCAGTACCTGATAATCCTGCTGCAACATGGCAAGCACCCCGACTTTTTGCAACACATCGTCAGCCGGCGCTAATTTATAGGGCAGCTGCATAAAATCCAGTTGCTGCAGGAATATGGATTTAGTCTGGAAAAACTGCACTGCAGTGACATAAGAGGCGGTGATCACCAGCATAGCGGGCACCGCAAGTTCAGGGTTAGCGGCAAGCTCGGTCACAGCCATTAAAGCTGCCAGCGGCGCGTGCAACGTGGCCGCCATCATACCCGCCATGCCAAGCACGGCATAAGTGCCAGCGACCGAATGATCGCCCATCAGCAGGCCTGGCAAAAATGCCAATAAGGTGCCCATCACAATACCAATACCAAACACCGGGCCAACAATACCACCTGGGACACCAAGTCCCAGGGCGGCAACGGTCAGAATAATTTTGGCGAGGAAAATGGCAAATAGCAGCGTCAGCTCAGCAGGCGCTGTCACCGCATAATGAATAGCACCGGTTTCAGCGCCCAAAGCTTGCGGCACCAGATAACCAATACCAGCGGTTACAAAAGCCGCCAGACCCAGACGCAACGCCAGATGCCAGCTTTTAAAAATGGTCATGGTTTTCATCAGACTTTTATTAAAAAAAGTGGCGACCACACCCATAGCTATACCACAGAGTGCCAGATAAGGCAGATGCCAGTTACTTAATGAAATCATGGTGATAGAAGCGAGATCATTGCCTTCGCCAAACACAGCCCGCGTGGCCAGGGCTCCAGCCATCGAGGCCAGCATAATGGGCACAAACACATGAATACGGTATTCACGCAGCACCACTTCCATCACAAAAATAACAGCAGCCAATGGCGTGTTAAAAGATGCGGAAATGCCGGCGGCTATACCACAACCGGCCAGAATACGGATGCTGTTATAAGGCAAACGCAGATAAGAGCCCAGGGTACTGGCACCAAAGGCGCCCAAATGCACCGATGGGCCTTCACGCCCAACCGAAAAACCGGCAGACAGTGCCGTGATACCGCCGACAAACTGATGCAACGTGTTTTTCAGTGGCATCATGCCGTATTTCACTTTAATGCGGTGGATGACAAAAGGGATGCCAAGCCGGTAATGGCGTAAACCTATCAGCAAACCGAGCAGGCTGATAAGCACTGCAGCAATAAAAGGCAACATCAGTCTTTCCAGTGCCGGTAACGAGGTAAAGTCGTCGCTGTGCTCAAGGTAAAACGCCTGAATGCCCATAATAGCCAGCCGGAACAAAATGATCAGTACAGCAGCGATCAGACCGCCGGCCAGGCCAAGCAGACATAACTGGAGTGAGGTGACGGGCAAGGCTAGCCGCCGCCTAAGCGGTGGGAGCCATAAACGCCAGGATTTCATGTTAAAGTACCGGCAATAACAACATTAAATGACAAACATAACACTTTGAGTGCTTCGATGAAACTTCAACGATTCACCTTATGGCTGGTACGGCACCGTCAGACGCTAACGCTAATAACAGCCACTGCTGTTGTTGCGGCGCTGGCCGGCTGGCAACTGGGCAATCTGAGCCTGGTGCAGCAGCAGCGTCAGCAAAGCGAACAGCTTTTGTTGTTGCAGCAGCAGTTGCAACAAAAAGAGCAGGCACTGGCACAACAGCTGAAACAAACGGATTATCTGACCGCCGAGCTGGCAGTGGAGCGCAACACTATTCAGTTACAGCAACAGGACTTAAAAGCTGAACAACAAAAGTTGTTTGATACCCGCAAAGAGTTAGCGTTTTATCAGAAAATTATTTCGCCTGATTTACAGGCCAACAGCTTAATTATTGAAAGTTTCAGTTTGACCAAAGGTGGTGCTGTTGGGAGTTATAAGTTTAATCTGGTACTGATAGAGCAGGATAAACAGAAAAACTTTGCCAAAGGACAGATCAGTCTGACTTTGCATGGCAGCAAACAAGGTAAAAAAACCAGTGTCGACTTATTAAAACTGGCTGGTTTTGCCAAGGCTGACCGGCGTTTTAGCTTTAAACATTTTCAGATTTTTGAAGGGGAGTTTGTATTGCCAGCCGCATTTAGTGCCGAACAGGTTGAAGTCACGGTCAGCGTGCCGGCCAGTCGTGGCCTGAAGGCGGCCAAGGTCAGCAAAACCTTGTTATGGCACGAAGCGCTGCCCGGTGAAATACTTGAATAAATTAGTCAGGTATTAGATAATTTGCGCCCATTTTCCAGCTGAGGTTAAGCAATGTCTGAAGTTCAGGTTCCGATTCAGTTTACGGATGCGGCCGCCAATAAAGTGCTTACGCTCATTACGGATGAAGAAAATCCGGAGTTAAAACTGCGTGTTTATGTGACTGGCGGCGGTTGTTCGGGTTTTCAATACGGTTTTACCTTTGACGAAAAGGTGAATGACGGTGACTTAACCGTTGAGAAAAACGGTGTAGTGATGGTGGTTGACCCTATGAGCCTGCAATATCTGATGGGTGGCACTGTCGATTATACCGAAGGTTTACAAGGCAGCCGTTTTATCGTGCAAAACCCTAATGCAACCACCACTTGTGGTTGTGGTTCCAGCTTCTCAGTTTGATCCGCTGTTTGACCAGTTCTGACCAAGCTCAGAACTGGTCTGTTCTGTCTGTTTTTTCCGCATTTATTTTTTTGTACCGATGGTTCAATAATTTTTTCTGCGCTAATATGGCGCCGATTTTATAACACCAATTTCACAGTTGTGTGTTATTTGTCTTTTGCTTATTTGCTGTTTGTATAGCATTTTGCAACACGCTGCGTAAAGCTTGCATATTTCTTGTTTTATATCAGTTAGATAAACCTCGAGGTTGTCGACAGCTACAAATTTTAACGTCTGTAACTGTACGCTCGTCGCATCCTATGGTTTAATTAACTGATATTTATTGCTTATTGGGACACCAATAAGGTTTGGATTTTGATTTGGCAGGAAGTGTTTGACATAAAAAAAGCGATTAACGCTGGGAGAAGAAAACGTTATGAAAGGTACTAAAAGCGTCATTTCTGACGAGAACAAAAGACTGTGTTTATGGTTAAAGCGGCAAAGGCAGGATAAAGGCCACACCATGCGTAGTCTGTCTGAAGTATTGGGTACCCCACATTCATTTATTGGAAAAGTTGAAAACCAGGAGCGTCGCCTGGATGTGGTGGAGTTTGTCCGGTATTGTCAGGCATTGGAAGTAGACCCAGCGGACGGATTAAAACAGGTGTTGAGTCAGGCATAAGACTCAGCAGCAGACACAAAAAAGCCGCAAAATTTGCGGCTTTTTTGTGTCTGAAGCACAGCATTAGAGCTTGCTTAGCAGCGGCTTTGGCATTTTATTCAGGAAGAGCCCGGCGTTTTTTCAGTTGCCGCACTATGGCAAACAACAACAATAACCCCGGTATCACCATCAGCGACGTAATAATAAAAAACAAACTCCAGTTGCCATCTAACATATCCACCATGCTACCGCCGAGGGACGCGACAGTGGTGCGGCCAAAATTACCAATGGACGCCAGCAGCGCATATTGGCTGGCTGAAAAAGCCACACCGGTAAAACTGGTCAGGAAGGCGACAAAAGCCACAATGGAAAAAGCGGTGGTAAAGTTATCCAGTAAAATGGTCCACAGCAGCAGATTTTCGTCCGGCCCCACTTCGGCTATCCAGGCAAACATGAGGTTGCTGGCTGCCATGGTCAGACCGCCCAACACCAAACCCTTGATCACCCCAAAACGCACATTTAATAAACTGCCCAGCAGCGTAAATATCAAGGTGGCACCCCAGCCAATCAACTTGGAATATTCGGCAATTTGTTCATTGCTAAAACCTACTTCGCGGTAAAACTGGATCGACATGCGGCCTAAAAAGGCTTCGCCAAGTTTAAACACAAACACAAAGCTGATCAGTAGCAGCGCCAGTGTCATACCGTTACGGCGGAAAAACTCGGCAAAAGGCTCCACTACTGTCACTGTTAACCACAGTAGTGCAGGGTGTTGTAATGAGTGCTGGTAACGCAGAGCCGCTTTTTGTTGCAGCAAGTCCCTGTTGCTGATTGGCTCTTTGACCATCAAAGTCAGAGCAGCCAAGACTAACCACATTAGCGCCATACCCAGATAAACCGCAGGCCAACCCCAGCTGTCGGCATAATGAAAAGCAAAATAACCAGGCAGAGAATACCCAGTCCACCAGCCCATCACGCCCATAGCGGCAGCTGCCGGCAGTTTTCTTTCATTTTGGCCAATAATATCAATACGATAACCATCAATGGCTACATCCTGAGTGGCAGCTGCAATCGCAATCAATAACGCCAGTAAGGACGTCCATAACAAACTAAAACCCGGATTGGTAAAAGCGATGGCAAAAGTGGCCAGCATAATCAGTAGCTGCATGCTGATCACCCAGCTACGGCGTTGCCCAAGAGTCCGGTGAAAGTAGGGGAGATGCAGCCGGTCAACCAGTGGAGCCCATAAAAAGTTAAGTGCAAAAACCGCAGTGACAGAACCAAAATAACCAATAGCAGCACGGGATAAATTGGCATCTTTAAGCCAACCACTCATGGCGGAACCAATCAGTACCCAGGGGAAACCGGACGAACAACCGAGCAGGAAAATATAAAATAACCGGATGTCGCGGTATTGTTGCAAAGCAACCCGAAAACCGGTTGAGGTAACAGCGTCAGACATGCAGGGTTTTCTCCGGTGTGATGCCAGGCATCTCAGATGTAATGCAGGCAGCACCTTAACAAAGAGACTGGTTAGAAGAAAGTGGCAAAAGGCACGAGCAGTTAGAAAAAGTAGTCAGAGATAGCGGCGCTGGCAGGCGTCAGCTAGCGCTGGGGAGGGCACTGAGCCGGATTAAGGTCTGATCCCAACACAATATTGCGGCAGCCTGGTTTTACCCCTTAAGTAGCCCAGACAATTTTGCAGCTGACGACGTAAAATGCGATCATGGCGCAGTTCCTGTTCTGACCAGAACTCTAGTTGATACAACACATGCCAGAACACCTGTTCACGGAAAGTCGCCGGAATATTCTGACTGATTTTCAGCTGCGCCCATTCTTCCAGGGTATCCCAGACAAATAAATGTAATTCCCGGTGTGGCAACTGGCCGCGAAAAAACCGTGAGACAAAATAAATCAATTGTTGTGATTTATTGTCAATAAAGGACTGTAACATGATGTTTGCCCTGATACCGGCGACACAAGTCGCTGAGGTTAACTTCACTGTTAACGACAAGTCTCTGACAGCAGACTCAATGATCCGGCGCCCTATTAGCATTTGCTAAATAAGGGCACCGTTACGGCAAGTATAGCGGGCTTTATTGGGCTGGCAGTAAAATTACCCTGTTTAATACCAGTGGGTTTTTCGGCACATTTTCCCAGCCTAAGGTTTCGTTGTAGCCAGTTTCCAGGGCCTTAATCTTATCAAAGGCTTCTGTGCCTTCAACCACAGAACCAAAGACGGCATAACCCCAGTTTTTCCCCGGATCCAAACTTGGATTGTCATTTAAATTAAAGAAAAACTGACTGGTGCCACTGTGTGGATCGGTTTGTCTTGCCATAGAAATAGTGTACAGACGGTTTTTCAGACCATTGCCGGACTCATTAAAGATCGGTTTTAAGTTTTTGATCGGTTTTAAATCCCTGTCATAACCGCCGCCCTGCAGTACAAACTCAGGCTCAAGGCGGTGAAACAAAGTGCCGTCGTAGGCTTTTTTTTCAACATAACTTAAAAAGTTATTGACCGTCAGCGGCGCTTTGCTGCGGTCCAGTTCCACCACAATATGACCGGCCGAAGTTTCAAAACGGACACGCGGGAACAGATTGTCTTTTTGTAAAAACTCACCGGCCGCCTGAGCGGCACTACTGACAACCAATAACACAGCAAGCAGCGATTTCCACATGGTTAGTTCCTCAGAAATTCCTGCCAGCTCGGGTCACGCAGCAAATTGCCAAGTACCTGTTCAGTTAATACCCGAAGTTCACGCTCTGCCACTGCAGTGTCTAATTTAAAAGGACCGGAAAAGCTGCTTTTGCCACTGTAGCTTTTATTAAAAGAACCAGATTCACGCTCAATCAGCACTGTCAGTTCCACATTGTTTTTCACAATGTGCTCTACAGTCCGCAGTTCGGCATTGGCTTCAAGCTGGTTGATCTGAATTGTCACCACCACAGGTTCTGCACCTGACACCCGTGCACCTTGTTTGCTCAGTGCATCTGTCAGTACGTCCTGCAGCTGCTGTGGCAGATTATTGCTGGTTGGATATGAATTTACTTTATCACCGTCGCGCATGATCAGCGTGCCGTTGCTTGGTCTGTTGTCCTGAACATTCAGGCTAAAAGCAACGCCATTAAGCTGGTTGCTCTGATTCCAGAACACCTGTGGCGCCACGATAAAGGACGGAACCGGATTGCTACAGGCTGTCAGGGCCAGCATTGACGCTAAAACTAAAAAACGCATGTTCATTTCCTTTTAATGGCTTCAAGAATGGTAAATTTTGCATTACTGGCTACATGAATACAACCGCCAAACAAACGGGCGAGTTTTTCGCTGTAGGCCAGATGGCGGTTGGCGACAATACGCAGTCTGCCGTCTTTTTTCAGTACACGCCGTGCGTCGGTAAACATTTGCCAGGCAATATGGTCGGTCACCGCATTTTGCTGATGAAAAGGCGGGTTGCAGATAATCATATCGGCTGAGTTATCAGCCTGGCGGCTTAAACAGTCATCCACCACAAAGTCAGCCTGGCCAAGTAAATCCGGCCTGTTCGCAGCAAGGGTCAACCGGGCAGAGTCCACCGCCATGTAAGATTCGTCGGTGAAGGTCAGATTCAACTCTGGTTGCTGCTGCAGCAGGGCAAGGCCAAGCACACCGTTACCACAACCAAGATCAATTGCATGCTGGCCTGCAGCACAAAGCGGCAAGTGCTGCAGTAAAAAGCGTGCACCTATATCCAGCTGTTCGCGTGAGAACACATTGGCATGGTTGACCAGTTGAAAACCATCGGCTTGCCATAACAGCGGAAACTGTGGTGCGGCAGGGGAGGGTAGCATGCTGTCTATCTGGCTGGTAATGAGCCGGCATTTTTTGACCGTCAGCGACGCTGTGGTTGGCCCCAGTTCCTGCTGAAAAATGGCCAGCAGATTTGGTGTGATGTCTTTGGCTTTGGCACTGGCAAAAATTTGAGTATCTGCTGTGAGCTGTTGTTTGAGTTGTCTGAGCTGATAACGCAGAAAACTGTGATTATTAGGGATTTTTAGCAAAACCACACTGGCTTTTGGCAATGGCTCCAGGCTGCTGATCTGCGAGATTTGTGTCAGATCCAGCTGGTTTTGTGCAAAGTTGTGGGCTGTGGCCAGTTGTGAAATATAAGAATCCGAACTTTGCACCGGTGCGTATTGTGCTAAAGCACAGGCCAAAGTGCCAAACTGGTCGTTGAGCAGTAACAGCTGTTGTGGTGAGTCCAGCAGCGGTAACACAGTGTTCAGTAACAACTCGTCAGCTGCGTCCCATGCCTGTAAACTACGGTTTTTCTGCCCGGGTGGATAACGGTCCAGCAACAGGTTCAGGCCAGCGATTTGGCATAGATTGGTCATAACATCACAACAGTCAGCAAAAAGGGGGCTATTTTGCCAGACTTGCTCCAGAGCGACAACCAAGCAGCAGTGAAGCGCCAAGCCCAGCGGTTTCTGCTGCCAGAAGCCGAATTGTGGTTATGGAAACAATGGCTGCCCGCGCAGAAGTCGCAGCATTACCTGAGCCGGCTGCAACAGGAATTAGACTGGCAACAGCCGCAGTTGTGGTTATTTGGCAAAGCAGTGTTGATCCCAAGGTTACAGGTTTGGATGGGTGAGCCCCATTGTTGTTACCGTTATTCTGGCGTGACTTTTCAGCCGCAGCCCTGGCATCCGTTGGTGTGGCAACTCACACAGTGGGTGAACCGGCAACTGAACCGGCAATTTAATGCGGTGTTATTAAATTTGTACCGTCAGGGCGAAGAACATATGGGCTGGCACAGTGACGATGAACCTGAGCTTGGTGATGCACCTGATATTGCGTCCTTAAGTCTGGGGCAGGGCAGACGCTTTGATTTAAAACATAAAACCGAGGGCCATCAGCTCAGTCTGCTGCTTGAAGATGGTGATTTATTGTTGATGGCAGCCCCTTGTCAGCAGTTCTGGCAACACAGGGTACCTAAACAAAAACAGGCAGATTCAGTCCGGCTCAACTTAACTTTTCGTTATATCAAATCGGCGCCATAGACGGCCTTAACGCGCTTTGGCAAGTGAAAATAAATATCTTTTTTTGCGTGCAAACAGCTGCTGACAAGCGACAGCGCGCCAACTAGAGTACAGATTAAGCAGACAACCTGAAGGAACGACAGCAATGTTAATTCATACCTCAATAGAGCAGAAATTGTTAAGCGCCTTCGATCCGGTCTTTTTGGATGTGATTGATGAAAGCCATATGCACAGTGTGGCGCCGGGGGCTGAGTCCCATTTTAAAGTTGTGATAGTGACACCGGCTTTTGACGGTATGCGTTTATTGGCGCGTCACAGAGCGGTCAACGCCGTGGTGGCTGAAGAGCTGGCGGAAAAAATTCATGCCCTGGCCTTGCACACCTACACGCCTGCAGAATGGTACGAATATTACGCGGAAAAACCACCGGCCTCGCCAAAATGTTTTGGTGGCTCCAAACGCGAAAAGGCCGAGCTGTGAGAGGGTGTCTAACCTTTTGTGGTTGGACACAAAGCTAAAGCATTAATGTAGCCGTTTGGCTCCCGCCCCAGCTAAATCAGTCAAATCTATAAAAAGCGCTGCGGCGCTTTTTTGTTATTGCTGCTGCATTTGTTCTTTTACCGCTATAGTCCTGCTTTTTAGCCATCAGGACTGCCAGAACTATTCAGGGTTACTGCTTTTTCGCTGCAGTTCAATGCTGATCAGACCTGTTTGTCGTGTTAAAGTTTTACACTAACGGCAATTTTCACCAACTACAGGTTCTGCTCTTATGGTTATTCAACCAAAAATTCGTGGATTTATTTGCACCAATGCTCACCCGGTGGGCTGTGCTGAGCATGTGCAGGAACAAATTGATTACGTTAAAAAACACGGTGCTGTGGCCAACGGCCCGAAGAATGTTTTAGTGATTGGCGCGTCAACAGGTTATGGCCTGGCTTCAAGGATCACTGCTGCATTTGGCTCAGGTGCCAAGACCTTAGGTATTTTTTTCGAAAAAGAAGCCTCTGAAGGTAAAACCGGTTCTGCCGGTTGGTACAACACGGCCGCTTTTGAAAAAGCAGCCAATGCCGCTGGTTTATGGAATAAACATTTAAACGGTGATGCTTTTACCGATGAAATGAAATCCAAAGCTATCGATATTATCCAAAGCGAAATGGGTAAAATTGATCTGGTGGTCTACAGCTTGGCGGCTCCACGTCGCAAAGACCCTGTTACCGGCGAAATTTACAGTTCGGTGTTAAAACCTATTGGTCAGGCGTATACCGCAAAAAACCTGAACACCAGCAAACGTGAGATTGAAGAAGTCTCAGTTGAACCTGCCAATGACGAAGAAATTTTTAACACTGTCAAAGTTATGGGCGGTGAAGATTGGGAACGTTGGCTGGATCAGCTGCATGCCGCTGGCGTACTGGCAGAAAACTGCCAGACTGTTGCATACACCTATATTGGTAAAGAGTTAACCTGGCCTATTTATGGCAAAGCCACCATTGGCCGTGCCAAAGAAGATTTGGACCGTGCCGCAGCTGCCATTACCAACAAGCTGGCAGCGCAAAAAGGTCATGCTTATGTAGCGTCGTTAAAAGCGCTGGTGACTCAGGCCAGTTCTGCAATTCCTATTATGCCGCTGTATATTTCCCTGTTATACCGTGTGATGAAAGAAGAAGGCACACACGAAGGTTGTATTGAACAAATTTACGGTTTGTTCCAAAGCTGCCTGTATAACCCGGCGCGTCAGCTCGATGAAGCTGGTCGTCTGCGTATGGATGGCAAAGAATTATCTGCACATATTCAGGCAAAAGTGGCTGAGTTGTGGGGCCAGGTGCAGACTGACAACATTGATGAATTAACTGACTATAAAGGTTATCATCAGGAATTCTTACGCTTATTCGGCTTTGGTTACAGCCACGTCGATTACGATGCGGATGTTTCACCAATGGTGACCTTGGCTAATTTAGCTTAAGATAACAAGGCCGCCACTTTGGCGGCTTTTGTTTGCGCAAGTGGGTAAAAAGAATAACAACATCAACTGGCGACTTCACAGCAAGATCAGAATAAATACAGTGAACTCTTGGATCATCCGGCTTTATCAGGCAAAGGATCGAAACTTGACTACACTTGGCTGCAGCTGTCCAAAGTGCGACAGAATTTTGTTATTTATCATAGCTGGCCTGTGGGTTTAATGCTAAAATCCGCCGCTATGTACGTGTATCTGGTGAAATCAGGTTGAATCTCAGCCCAATTTCGCCAGGTGCGCTGCCAGGCGAGCAGCTGAAAAACCAGGCCCTGTTTCTTCCCGTTAAAGTAGTGCAAGTACGTATGATTAAAATCAAAAAAGGATTGGACATTCCCCTTTCGGGCAGTCCTAAACAAGTGATTCATGACGGTCCTGCTGTCAAATCGGTCGCTGTACTGGGTGAAGAGTATGTCGGTATGCGTCCAACCATGCTGGTTGAGGTTGGCGATAAAGTAAAAAAAGGTCAGGGTCTTTTTGAAGACAAAAAAAATCCTGGCGTTAAATTTACTGCCGCCATTTCCGGTACCGTTACTCACATCAACCGTGGTGCTAAACGTGTGCTGCAATCTGTGGTTATCGAAGCAGATGGTAGCAACGAAGCTGTTGAGTTTACTGCGTTTCCAGCAGATAAACTTGCCGGTTTAGATGCAGCAACAGTGAAAAAACAATTACTGGATTCAGGTTTATGGACTGCGTTCCGCACTCGTCCGTTCAGCCAGATCCCGGCAATTGACAGCACTCCTCGTGCTATTTTTGTCACTGCAATGGATACCAATCCACTGGCGGCAGATCCTGTAGTTGTGATTAACACTGCAGCAGAAGCTTTCCAGCATGGTTTGACTGTGTTAACTCAACTTTCTGATGCCAAAGTCTTTTTATGTAAGGCTGCCGGTGCACAAATCAGTGCTCCAGCCAAGGTTCAGGTAGAAGAGTTTGCCGGCCCGCATCCTGCCGGTTTACCAGGCACTCATATTCACTTCCTTGAGCCGGTGTCGATGACCAAAATTGTTTGGCACATCAACTATCAGGATGTGATTGCCATTGGTAAATTGTTTACCACAGGTCAGCTCGATACCAGCCGTGTGATTTCCCTGGCCGGTCCTGTTGTGAAAAATCCACGTTTAATCAAAACCGTACTTGGTGCTGCGACTGCTGACTTAACCAACGGTGAGCTAGCTGAAGGCCAACACCGTATCATTTCGGGTTCGGTGTTAGCAGGTAAAGTGGCGACTGGTGTTCACGCTTACCTTGGCCGTTTCCACAACCAGCTGTCTGTGCTGGCTGAAGGTTACGAAAAAGAGTTTTTAGGCTGGATCGCACCAGGTGCACAGAAGTTTTCTGTGACACGTGCTTACTTATCGCATTTGTCGCCTAAGCGCCTGTTCAACATGACAACCACGACCAACGGTTCAGACCGTGCCATGGTGCCGATCGGCAACTATGAGCGCGTGATGCCTCTGGATATTTTGCCAACTTTGTTGTTGCGCGATTTGCTGGTAGGCGACACCGATGGTGCAATTTCCTTAGGTTGTTTGGAACTGGATGAAGAAGACTTAGCGTTATGTACCTTTGTCTGCCCTGGTAAATATGACTACGGTGTGGCACTGCGTAATGCTCTGACGACCATCCAGAAGGAAGGCTAAGATGAGTTTAAAGCATTATTTAGAAAGTATTGAGCCGAACTTTGAAAAGGGCGGTAAGTATGAAAAGTGGTATGCCTTATATGAAGCTGTTGCCACTATTCTGTATACACCGGGTAAGGTGACAAAGTCTGCCACTCATGTGCGCGATAGCATCGACCTGAAACGGATCATGATTTTTGTCTGGTTAATGTTATTCCCGGCCATGTTCTTTGGCATGTTTAACATTGGTCACCAGGCAGCTTCCGTGTTGTCTGCCACTGTCACTCTGCCGGACACCTGGCAGGTTGCGTTGTTCCATATGCTGGGTGGTGAGTTAACCGCTGAATCCGGCTGGGGCAGCAAAATGTGGTACGGTGCCTGCTGGTTCCTGCCTATTTATGCAACAGTCTTTGTGGTTGGTGGTTTCTGGGAAGTGTTGTTTGCTTCTATCCGTAAGCACGAAATTAACGAAGGTTTCTTCGTTTCTTCTATTTTGTTTGCACTGATCCTGCCTGCAACTATTCCACTGTGGCAAGCCGCTTTAGGTATTACCTTTGGTATCGTCATCGCCAAAGAAGTGTTTGGCGGCACAGGCCGTAACTTCTTAAACCCCGCTTTAGCGGGCCGTGCTTTCCTGTTTTTTGCATACCCTGCACAAATTTCAGGGGACAAAGTATGGACTGTGGCTGACGGTTATGCCGGTGCAACCTGGTTGTCAAAAGCTGCCAATGGTGAAGTGACAGATTGGTCTATCAACCAGCAATGGTGGGATGCTTTCTACGGTTTTATCCCTGGTTCTATCGGTGAAACTTCTACTCTGGCGCTGATGATTGGCGGTCTGGCACTGATTTATTTCCGTATTGCCTCATGGCGTATTGTTGCCGGCGTGATGGTGGGTACAGTGTTCTTTGCCACTATGTTTAACCTGATTGGTTCAGACACCAACAGCATGTTTGCTATGCCTTGGTACTGGCACGTGGTGTTGGGTGGTTTTGCCATCGGTATGTTCTTTATGGCAACAGATCCGGTATCTGCCTCTTTTACCGATTCAGGTAAATGGGCTTACGGCATTTTAATTGGTTTTATGGTTGTGATGATTCGTGTGGTGAACCCTGCATATCCGGAAGGCATGATGCTGGCGATTCTGTTCGCTAACCTGTTCGCACCATTGTTTGATTTTATGGTTGCACAAGGCAACATCAAGCGGAGGCTGGCACGTAATGTCTAATAATAACGAAAGCATCGGCAAAACCTTTGGTGTTGTCATTGGCTTATGTTTAGTTTGTGCGATTATTGTTGCCACAGCTGCTGTTCAGTTACGCCCTAAGCAAGTTGAAAACAAACTGGTGGATGCGCAGAAGAACATTCTGGTTGCCACTGGTCTTTTGACTGGCGATGACGTGAAAACATTGTTTGCCAAGCATGTCAAAGAACGTTTAGTGGACCTGGATACCGGCGAATTTGTGGACCAGGACCCAACTAAATATGACTACCGTAAGGCAATGAAAGACACTGCACTCAGTGATGCACTGGCGGCAGCGGATGACAAAGCTTCAATTAAACGCCGTGCAAAAGTAGCACCTGTGTATTTTGCCTATAACGACGGTATTGAATCTGGCAAGTTATCTGCGATCGTACTGCCGGTGCATGGTTATGGGCTCTGGTCAACCATGCATGCGTTTTTAGCATTGGATGTAGATGGCACCACCATCAAAGGTGTGAACTTCTACGAACATGCTGAAACCCCGGGTTTAGGTGGCGAAGTTCAGAATCCAAAATGGGTTGCACAGTTTGTTGGTAAGAAAATTACCGATGATGCCGGCAATCCAGCCATCAAGGTACTCAAACCAGGTAACGCAGCACCGGATTCAGTGACTGATGTTGATGGTTTATCAGGTGCCACATTAACCAGCAATGGTGTTGCCAATACGTTTGAATTCTGGACTGGTGCAAAAGGCTTTGCCCCATTCCTGGCTAAGGTTCGTCAAGGAGCATTAAACAATGGCTAGTGCTAAAGAAATTAAAACCGCGCTCTTTGGTCCGGTATTTGCCAACAACCCTATCGCCTTACAGGTGCTGGGTATTTGTTCTGCATTGGCTGTGACCACCAAAATGGATAAAGCTTTGGTAATGTGCATAGCGCTGACATTTGTAACAGCCTTCTCTAACTTCTTTATCTCTTTGATTCGCAACCATATTCCTTCAAGCGTACGGATCATTGTGCAAATGACCATTATCGCTTCACTGGTTATCGTGGTTGACCAAATCCTGAAGGCTTATGCCTATAACGTGGCAAAAGAACTGTCGGTATTTGTGGGTCTGATTATCACAAACTGTATTGTCATGGGGCGTGCTGAAGCTTTTGCAATGAAAAGCAAGCCAATGATTAGCTTTATTGATGGTATCGGCAACGGTCTTGGTTACAGTGTGTTGCTGTTGATTGTGGCTTTTTTCCGTGAACTGTTCGGTTCAGGCACCTTGTTTGGTGTTGAAATTTTGCCTCTGATCAGTGCTGGCGGCTGGTATCAGCCAATGGGTCTGTTGTTAATGCCACCAAGTGCGTTTTTTATCATCGGTTTGTTGATTTGGGCGCTGCGGATGTACCGTCCTGAGCAACAAGAGAAACACTAAGGAGTCATGACATGGAACATTATTTAAGTTTGTTTGTCCGTGCCGTGTTTATTGATAACTTAGCGTTATCGTTTTTCCTCGGTATGTGTACTTTTATTGCAATTTCCAAGCAGATCAAAACTGCTTTCAGTTTAGGTATTGCGGTCACTGTGGTATTGGGTCTGGCTGTGCCGGTCAATAACATTGTGTTCCATAAGTTCCTGGCACCTGGTGCTTTAACCTGGTTGGGTTTCCCTGACACGGATTTAAGCTTCCTTGGTTTTATCTCCTTTATCGGTGTAATTGCAGGTTTAGTGCAGGTTCTGGAAATGTTCCTGGATAAATATGTGCCGGCTTTATACAACGCATTAGGGATTTTCCTGCCGTTAATCACAGTAAACTGCGCCATTTTTGGTGGTGTTGCTTTTATGGTTGAACGTGATTACAACCTGACTGAGAGTGTAGTTTTTGGTTTAGGTAGTGGTATTGGTTGGACGCTGGCGATTACTTTGCTGGCTGCGGTCAGTGAAAAGCTGAAATACGCAGATATGCCGGCAGGTGTCCGTGGTTTAGGTTCTCGCTTTATCATGGTTGGTTTAATGGGATTGGGCTTTATGTCCTTCTCTGGTGTTCAACTGTAAGCGTCGGATGTAAAAGGAAAAAGCAATGCAAGAGATTTATCTTGGCGTTGGGATGTTTACCCTGCTGGTTGTTGCGCTGGTTGTCATGATTCTGGCTGCCAAGGCAAAGCTGGTATCTTCAGGTGAAATCACCATTAATATCAACGGTGACCCAAGCAAAGCAATTAAAACCGGTGCCGGCGGCAAGCTGCTTGGTGCTTTAGCTGATAAAGGTATTTTCTTATCTTCAGCTTGTGGTGGTGGTGGTTCTTGTGGCCAATGCCGTGTGCATGTGCACTCGGGTGGTGGTGATGTTCTGCCGGTAGAAATGGGTCACCTGACGAAAGGTGAACGCCGTGAAGGTTGTCGTTTGGCTTGTCAGGTGGCTGTGAAAACAGACATGGACATTGAAGTTGAACCGGAAATTTTTGGTATCAAAAAGTGGGCTTGTACTGTTATTTCTAACGACAACAAAGCCACTTTTATCAAAGAGCTGAAGTTACAGATCCCAGATGGTGAGTCTGTACCTTTCCGTGCTGGTGGTTATATTCAGATTGAAGCACCGGCTCACCACGTGAAATATGCCGATTTTGATATTCCGGCAGAATACCGTGGTGATTGGGAACGCTTTAAGTTCTTCACTTTAGAGTCAAAAGTAGACGAAGAAACCATTCGTGCTTATTCAATGGCTAACTATCCGGAAGAAGAAGGCATCATCATGTTAAACGTGCGGATCGCAACTCCGCCGCCAAACAACCTGACGCTGCCATGCGGTAAAATGTCTTCTTATATCTGGAGCCTGAAGGCCGGTGATAAAGTGACGATTTCTGGTCCATTTGGTGAATTCTTTGCCAAAGATACAGATGCAGAAATGGTCTTTATCGGTGGTGGTGCCGGTATGGCGCCAATGCGTTCACACATTTTTGACCAGCTGCGCCGGTTAAAATCAAAACGCAAAATTACCTTCTGGTACGGTGCCCGCTCAAAACGCGAAATGTTCTATGTTGAAGATTTTGATATGCTGCAGGCGGAAAACGAGAACTTCCAGTGGCACGTGGCCTTGTCTGATCCACAACCGGAAGACAACTGGACTGGCTACACCGGCTTTATCCATAACGTCATCTATGAAAACTACCTGAAAAATCACAAGGCTCCGGAAGACTGTGAATTTTACATGTGTGGTCCACCAATGATGAACAAAGCCGTTATCAATATGCTGAAAGATTTAGGCGTAGAAGATGACAACATCCTGCTGGATGACTTCGGTGGTTAATTGCTGAAGATGAAAAAGCCAACCTCAAGGTTGGCTTTTTTTTGCCTGTAAATCAGCAGCGAAGTTGCCAGACTGCGTGGTTACGCTTGTATGGCTCGGTTAAGATAAGTGCAGCGAAGGCAAATTGAGTTGGGGTTCGGCTTAGAAAATTGTTACAATACCGCCCTTGGTTACGCCAGCGCATCGGGCTTGGCATTGTGCTGTGAGAGGTTGTGATGGAAGTTTTTATCCTTACTTTTGTGGTTATGCTGGTGGTATTTGCAGCCATGGCAATTGGTTATATGGTGCAACGTAAAACTATTGCTGGTAGTTGTGGGGGTTTAGGTGCCCTTGGCATCGAAAAGGCCTGTGACTGTGACACGCCTTGTGAAAAACGGCAGGAGCGGATGCGCAAAGAAAAAGAGTGGCAGGATAATAAAATTATCTGAGTCAAAAAGAGGCCGGTTACAGTACCGGCCTTTTTATTGATCTGCGTTGTCTTTACTACTGCCTTAAAAACGATAGCCAATGCTGAGTTTGGCTGTGGTGATATGTTCCCCTTTATCGGCAAAATACTGAATAGCTTCAATACGGCCAAACCATTGTGCGGTAAATTCTGTTTCGACGCCCAGGCCAAATAATAAATCTGTGGATTTTTCTTTATAACCGCAGCCGGTGGCGCGTTGCACTACAGCGTTTTGTTCGTTTAGTTGCCGGAAAGTAATGATCCAATACGCATCGCTATGGCATGAGGTGTCACCAGACGTAAAACTCATGTAATCAATATCACTTTGGCTAACACCGGCGCGGTAAAACAACGTGGTAGAGGGGTTGATCTCCGCTTTACCAAGAGCGGACAGCGTGACGCCTTGATGCTTGTAACCATTTACCAGCTCGAGTTGCCCAGAGACCACTTCCGGGATGCGGAAATTTTTATTAATCAGCTGGTCATCACTCAGTTCAATATCCCAGCTGTCATTGAGCTGATAACCAAGACCGACACTGTTGCCGCTGCCGTGCCTGTCTATCGGTTTTTCGACTTTGCTGTAATAAAGTCCGGTAGTTAGATAAAAGTCGGCGTTGGCTTCTGTACTGACAAAAAGCGCTGTACTGACTAGCGCCACTAAAATTGCTGTTTTCATCTGATGCTCTTTGCTGCTGTTTCTGTTTTCGCTAATTAAACCTGGTTGCGTAAAGTATTGTTTTTTATTGATTAGTGCATAATGAACAAAATGTATATTTAATATGTTTGTGCTTGGGCCACTTTGTTACTGCTGTGACAAATGGCTTTTAATTTGTAGCGAACTGCTGACACTGCAAAAAACGCTGAAGCAGCGCCTGCTTGTACTGTGACTTGTGCTGCCGGATAATGCCGGCACTTTCAGCAGAAGGATAATGAAAACAATGGCTTTACCTATTCCATATGCAGTAGCAGATCTTGCTGCAGCTTTATCTGCCGCCGAGGCGGATGCATTGATTATCGTGGCAAGTGATGTCACCTCAGTTCCTGATACCAAGCTGAGTCAGTTTATTCAGCAGGCAGCGCTGATTGACCAGCGTGTTGGCAAAGAAGCGTTGTTATTACATTGTGGATCGGTTGCTGGCCAAAAACTGATCCTTGCACCAACAGGCCCGCTCAATCGTGATTTTGATGACGTGCGCTGTTTTGCTGACGTTGCCAAACAGGCAGTTCAGCTTGCCAAATCAGCCGGTTCCCGCCAGCCTGTGGTCTGGGTGCAAGTGCCTTCAGCTGATAGTTATGCCAAAGCGACCGAAGTTGTGTATCTGGCCATGTGTCAGGCACTGTGGCAGCCGCTGGAAGGGCGTGAAGCACTGGGAGAAGATAAAGTTGAGCCGGTGAGCCGTATTGGTCTGGTCGGCCTTTCTGCGCAGGAAGCAGAGTATTTACATGCGGTGGAAGCAGGTCGTCGTCTGGCCCGTGATTTATGTGGTACCGAGCCTGAGCGGATGGCACCCAGACGTTTTGCCGACTACTGTGTGCAGGCCTTTAACGGCAGTGCTGTGCAGGTTCAGGTTGAAACCGACATTGATAAGTTGTTAGCCGACTATCCGTTATTGATGGCGGTTGCCCGCAGCTCGTTGCAGGTCGACCGTCACAAACCTGCGGTGATCCGGCTGGAATATACCGGAGAAGGTGAAATCACTGAAACTTTATTGTTTGCCGGTAAAGGTTTGGTCTATGACACAGGTGGAGCTGACTTAAAAATTAACGGTGGCATGGCCGGGATGAGCCGTGATAAAGGGGGGGCCGCTGCTGTTGCCGGTTTTATGCAAACAATAGCTCTGCTCAAACCTAAAGGACTGCGGGTGATTGCCGAAATTGGCGCCGTTCGCAACAGCATTGGCTCTGACGCTTTTGTACCTGATGAAATTATTAAAAGCCATGCCGGTGTGCGGGTGAGGATTGGCAATACCGACGCTGAAGGCAGGCTGGTACTGGCCGATCTGATGTCACATTTAAGAGAAGACGCAGCACATTGTGTGAATCCAACCTTGTTTTCTGTTGCCACTTTAACAGGTCATGCCGCCCGTGCAGTTGGGCCTTATACAGCACTGGTGGAAAACGGTGCAGCGCTGTCGCGACAGTTGTCGGCCGCTTTGGCTAAAGTCGGTGATATTTGGGCTGATCCGAGTGAAGTGTCACGCAGCCGCCGTGAAGACTTTCATTTTATTAAAGCCCGTAGCTGCGCTGATGATGTATTAAGTTGCAATAATGCCCCTTCGTCAGTGACTGCCCGTGGCCATCAGTTCCCTATGGCATTTCTGGTGGTGGCTGCAGGTTTGGATCAGGCATCGGCGCAAAACCAGACAGCTCTGCCTTATGTGCATATTGATATTGCCGGTAGTGGTGTTGACGGTGGTGACTGGCAGCATGGCAAGCCTTCAGCTGCTCCAGTGGTAGCGCTGTCTGCACATTACCTGCGTTAATTTATTGCCCTGACTGCGGCCTGTTTGTTCTGCCAGGCAGGTCGCAACCATTCTGCCACCAGCAGGGCGAGTTATGTCATTTTGAGCAATGCTTTACTATTGTGACCCCCGCTTTTTATTGATCCAGCTTGTTGTTTGTTATGTATTGTTCTAACCAGAACGTTCAGTTAGAAAAAACTGAGCCTAATCTCTACCACCCAATAACGCCCAGTCCGGTAACCCCATAGCCGATAGCCGGAACTGTCCCAAACCCACGGAGGATGTTATTTATGCGTGTTATTTATCTGATGTTGTTGATGCTCACTGCGGCAGTGTCGGCAAAAGAAGAAGATCGTTATGCAAAAGTACAGATAGAAGCCAAGGCGGTAGCTGAGCATATTTACATGCTGTCGGGGGCGGGCGGTAATATGGCTGCAGTAACAGGGCCGCAGGGGGTGTTGCTGGTGGATGCACAGTTTGCCGAGCTTGCCAGTAAAATTACCGGTAAACTGCAGCAGATCTCCGCCAATGGCAAAATTGCTACCCTGGTGAACACGCACCACCATGCCGATCATGTCAGCGGTAACAAGGTGCTGGGGCAGGGCGTTGCTATTATTGCTCATCAAAACGTTTATCAACGTTTAAATGCGGATCACAACTTTGACAAAAAAGGTTTGCCGACAGTGCTGTTGCAACAGCCATTACAGCTGATGCTGAATAACGTTGAGCTGGAGCTTATTCCAATGCCGGTCAGTCATACCGACGGAGATGTTGTGGTTTGGTTTAAAAAAGCCAATGTGCTGCATACCGGTGATTTAATGTTTGCCGGCCGTTTTCCTTTTATTGACCTGAAAAGCGGTGGTTCTGTTGCCGGTTATATCGAAAATACCCGGCAGTTGATGGCCCGTATTGATGACAACACCAAAGTGATCCCCGGTCACGGTGACCTGACCAACAAAGCTGGCTTACAGCAAAGCCTGCAGATGATGGAAGAAACCCTGGCGCTGGTGCAATCCTATAAAAAAGCCGGGCTGAGCCTGGAGCAGGCGATTGCCAAAGGTTTAGGCGATAAATATAAAAGCTGGCACTGGAACTTTATTACCGAGAAGCGCTGGATAGAAACCTTGTATCAGGCTTAATCGGCTTCATTGACAGGGTTTTACATGACAAAACCCTGTGTTACTGGCCTATTTGAGCTTTGCTGATGTGATGCAAGCCTTGATATTGCCTGGGGTGGAGGAGCCTTGACCAGAGCGCAATGGTAGTTCTCATTCCCTTGGTCACTTCGATTTTAACGCCATAACTGATGGTTTGGATGTGCGGCATTGTCACGTCCCACATGTATTGGCGAAATAAACTGTGACTGGCGCTGACTGGCGACAAAAAACACAGTTAAAAGCATCATTGTGTAATAGCCTGATAAAGCTGTTGTGAGCAGCTGCATAGCTCGGTATGCTGCATACAGCAAAGAATCAACACCTTGGTATTGGACACGGGCACAGATGAGATTACGCGAAACGCTGGTGATATACATGTTTCCGTTATTGGTGCTGCCCACTGTGTTGTTTGGCTACCTCGCTTATCATTTCAGTACAACCAGTTATTCCCAACAGGCCTTTATTCAGGTGGCGCGCCATCTGGCCGGGCAACAACAAAAAGTTGAACAGTTTTTTGACAGTCAGCAACAGCTGTTGTCTACTCTGGTACAGACAGAGCAGCTACAGCAATACCTGAAAACCGGCAGCTCCGCTGATGCACAGGCGCTGAGTTTATTGCTGGAACGGATGCAACAGCGTGACAATGACCTGCAACAAATCAGGCTGTTAAAACTTAATGGCGAAATCACTGTGTCAGTGCCGGCCTTACATTTACCCAATCAGGGTAATCAGCGCTTTCGCAGTAATTATTTTTCATTTTTGCAGGCCATGGTTGATGACCGCGGTATTTTTATTGCGCGTGAAACCGATCTGAATGAACTGAAAGTAGTAGTGGCGCAAAAAGTTTATCAGCCAGCCCAAAGCAGCGCTGACTTAAACCGGCTCTGGGGTTATCTGGTGGTCAGCCTGGATCTTCGGCTGCTGGATCTGGTGGTACAAAATAAACTATTGAATCAACACGTAAACTTACTGGTAAGCAGCACAGGCGTTATTGCTTATTCTGATAAAGTGAACCTGATCGGCAGTGCTTTTGCGCCAACCAATTTTAAGCAGATCCAGCAGGCCATTCATTCCGACCAGCTGCATGAAGTGACTTTGCTGGGTAAACCTATGCTGGTGTTGGCCAGTCAGTTACCGGGCGACTTTATTTTACTCAGTGCGCTGGATAAAGATGAATTGCTGGCAGAGCACGCCCTGCTGCCGCTGCTGTTATTTAGCTGCAGTCTGATTTTTGCTATTGGCCTGCCACTGCTGTGTTATTGGTTGTTGGTCAAATATATTTTTGAACCTATCAAAGTGCTGACCGAAGCCAAAACGGCGGTGGGCCGGGGTGATCTCAGCACGCTTTTGACAGTCAAAAAGCAAGACGAATTGGGTGATATGTTTGCCGCTTTTAACGTCATGGTGCGCCAGCTGCGGGTGTATCGGGAACGCGAGCGGGCTTATAAACAGTTGCTGGAAGATAAGGTACAACAAAGAACTCAGGATTTAGCTCTGGCGAACAGCAACTTGGCGCAGGCCAACCAGGAACTGATCCAGGCGCGGGAAACCGCAGAACAGGCCAACAGATTAAAAAGTGTGTTTTTGGCCAATATGAGCCACGAAATCCGCACCCCTTTAACTGCCATTATTGGTTTTAGCGAACAGGCGCTGGTGGAAACCGATAAAGATAAACTGGCAGATTATCTGCAGCGGGTGCTCAGAAGCGGTGATCACTTATTGAGCCTGATTAATGACATTCTGGATCTGTCGAAAATTGAAGCGGAAAAACTGGAGCTATCCAGCCAGACTTTTAACTTCCTGCAAATGCTGGACGATATTTATCAGCAAACCCGCAGTCAGGCAGAGGCGAAAGACTTGCAGTGTCTGCTGGAGTTAAACTATCCGCTGCCACAGTTTTTACGCACAGACGAGCTTAGATTCCGTCAGGTGTTATTAAATCTGACCAGCAATGCACTGAAGTTTACCCAGCGCGGTAAGGTGGTGATCCACGTCAGTTACCTGGTTGGGCAGGAGCAGCTGGTGATCAAAATTAAAGACACTGGCATTGGTATGACACCAGAAGAACTTAGCAAGCTATTTCAGCCTTTTGTGCAGGCTGATGCCACTGTCACCCGTAATTTTGGTGGCACAGGTCTTGGTCTGGTGATTTCGAAAAAACTGATGCAGGAAATGCAGGGTGACATCAAAGTTGAGAGTGTGAAGGGCATTGGCAGCTGTTTTGAGATTGTGATGAACTGTGAAACCCAGCATCTGAGCCTGGTTGACAGTTATCAGCCGCCGCAAGAGCAAAACCAAGAGCCAGAAACCATTCACAGCCACAAGGTGAAAGTGCTGGTGGCGGAGGATAATACCGACAATCAGCTGCTAGTGTCGGTATTACTGCGTAAAATAGATGCGGAATTCACCATGGTTGCCAATGGCCATCAGGCCGTAGAGCAGCTGTTGCGGCACGAATTTGACCTGGTGTTTATGGATATGCAGATGCCAGAAATGGGCGGGGAAGAAGCCACCCGGCTGATCCGCCATGCCGGTATTGAAGTGCCGATTATAGCCCTGACGGCCAACGTCATGCGCGAAGATCATCAAAGGTATCTGCAGGCCGGTTGTCAGGCGCTGCTGGCTAAACCTATAGTACAAAAGGACTTTTACGCCATGATCAAACAATACACTCATAAAGAACGTACGCTGGAAGAAGAGCTGGCGTTGCGATTGGAGCAGGACCCGGCCATTATTGCGTTAAAACGTGATTTTGCCGAACGTTTGCCGTCCCAGCTTGCTGAGCTGCAACAGCTGCAGCAGCAGGGCGATTTGGCAAAATTACAGTATGAAGCCCACAGCCTGAAAGGTTGTGCCGGCAGTATGGGATTCCCGGAAATTACCCAGTTGGCGGCCGAGCTGGAGCTGTCGGCAAAAACAGCGGATGTGCTGGCTTGTCAGTTGTTGATCAGCAGAATGCAACAATCTGTTCGGCCCAAATCGGAACTTCAGGCCTGAAGCAGGCAAAGAGATTATATGGATCAGCAGTTTGAATTACATCCGCAACTGGCCAAAGATTCTGTCTGGCTGGCGGACTGGCCTTTGTGCCAACTCAGATTAATTAACGATAAAAATTACCCCTGGTTTTTGCTGGTGCCAAGGCGCAGTGGCGTCCGTGACATTATTGATTTAACCAGCCGCGATCAGCAGTTGTTATGGCAGGAAAGCAGCCGGCTCAGTTTGTTATTAAGGCAAGAGTTTCAACCGGATAAACTGAATGTGGCGGCGCTTGGTAATATGGTGCCGCAATTACATCTGCATCACATCGCTCGTTTTAACACAGACCCGGCCTGGCCAGCGCCGGTTTGGGGCAAATGCCCGGCCTTGTCTTATAGTGACAGCGAGTTAGCCGCTATCTGTCAGCACTGGGCTGCGCTTGCACAACAAGGGAACTGATATGTCTGCACAACATGCTCTGATGACATTATTAATGGAAAAACTGGCCACCAACATGCTGGTGTTGCCAACCTTACCAGAAATTGCGGTACGGGTGCGCCAAGCGGCTGATGATCCGGATATTAACTTACATGCCATGTCTGAGGTGATAGCGCTGGATCCGGCGCTGGCTGCACGGATGATTAAAATTGCCAACAGCGCTTTTATTGGTCGTAGTGTCAAAGTATCAACGCTGAATCAGGCGGTTACCCGTATTGGTTTGAGTCAGGTAAAAAATATTGCCACCGCTATGGCGCTGGAGCAGCTGTTCGTCAGCCACACCGCCGAAGTCGCTGCCACTATGGCCGATTTATGGCGTGATACAGTGCATGTCACCTGTGTCGCTATGGCATGCCTGAAACTGTATTTACCCCAGCATAAACACGACAGCCTGAATCTGGATACCCTGACCCTTGCAGCGCTGGTACATCGTATTGGCGTCTTGCCTATTCTGGTGGAAGCAGAAAAATACCCGGAAGTGTTTGCTGAACCGGAATTTTTGCGTAAAGCAACAGATGAGCTGGCCTCCCGTATTGGTGTGGCTATTATGCGGCACTGGGGTTTTGCTGATGCTTTTATTGAGGTTGTCAGCCAGTGGCGTCAGCCTCTGTGTTCTGAAGCAGTACAATACACAGATTTTGTCCGGCTCGGTTTGTTGTCTTTAGGTTATTACCGGGACAGACGCGATAGTGACAAATTAATAGAACACTATCTGAAACAAGGGCTTATCCAAAACCGTAACTTTATGCAGGATGCTCAGGTGGCTACCGCTGTGGCAGATGCCAAAGCGATCTTTATGTAACTGAGTGATTGTGCGGCATGAGCGTCCGGCAAAAGCTTGTGCCGTTACTTTGCCGGTGTTTAAAAACCAAAAAAGCCACTTATTCAAAGTGGCTTTTTTATCGGCAGGGCAGAGCCGTTATTCGGCACTCACCGCCTGACGTACCGCTTTTAATACCGAAGCCAGTTCGTTCGCCATCACCAGCAAATCAGCATCCAGACGCAGCACCATATCATCCCAGCCTAATTCGTCGTTGCTGTCTGTCAGCATTTCGTGAAAACGCAGTTTTTTCAGGCTGCCATCGTCACAAACCATCAAACTGATTTGGTTTTCCTGCGCCAGTTCCAGTTTAGTCACCAGCTTATCTTCCAGATGACTTTGTACTTCTGCAGCGCTTAACAGGTGATTGCTGAACTTCACTTTGGCGCCTTCTTCATCTGGCGCTTTCAGTTCAGCTTCATTACCAAGCACAAAACCCTGCGGCAAACCTTTGTTGGTCAGCCATTGTTGCATCGCCAGATTCAGTTGGTTCTGGTCAATCCAGGGAAGCACAGGCAAAGAGCCTAAAGCTTTACGCACTAAACTTAACACTTCTTCAGCGCGGCCAGCTGAGCTGCTGTTCACAATAAACCACTGATTTTGTTCGTCATAAAGCGCTGTGGTGACACTGGAGCGACTAAAAGCCCGTGGTAGAAGCATCTGGATCAGTTCTTCTTTTAATGCGTTTTTTTCTTTGCGGCCAAGCGGTCGGCCTTTTTCCGCTTCCAGCGCATCAATTTTTGGCTGCAGTTCTTCATTCACCACGGCGGCAGGTAATACTTTTTCCTGGCGTTTCACCGCGAACAAATGCAAATGACCCTGCTGATGGTGATACTGTTTAATGCTGTGATGCAGAGGGTAAGTAAAACCCATTTTCACCGCTTCCTGGCCGGTGCAAGGGCTGAATTTATGTTCCTGTAATGCACGTTCCAGTGCTTCGGCTTGCAGATTTAACGCTTCGGTAATTTGATAAACACGCAGATTCTTAAACCACATAACTCACTTCACATCGGATCCTGGCAAAAAAACCAGTATACCTGTAACGGAGCGGGGCACAACCTGCAGTTAGCCCGCACTGCGTCGGATGCTGAAGATAACAGCAACAACGGCGCAGCCAGCCGGGTTTGTTTACGAGCGTTTTAATGTTTTTGGAAAGCGGATATGGTACGCCAGGCCCTGGCCTGGTTCGCTTTTCACCTGAATGCTGCCGCCTAAAGTCTGCCGCACCAGGTTATAGGTAATGTGGGTGCCCAGGCCGCTGCCACCCTGGTCTCTTTTGGTGGTAAAAAACGGGTGGAACAGTTTTTCCAGCTGATCAGGTGTCAGGCCCTTGCCATTGTCGGCGTAATTAATATCCACCACATTGCCTTCATCCACCACAGTGATGTTGATATTGCCTTCTTCCATCTCTTCAAAACCATGGATCAGGGAGTTCATCAGCAGGTTGGTGAATATTTGCGAGATTGCACCGGCCGGGCAACTTAACGTCAGGTTTTCCGGGCAATTGACCTCAATATGATGTTTGGTTTTTTTAAAATGCGGCTGCAGTGAGCGGATAATTTCATTCAGATATTCATGCAGCGAAATAGTGCGGATGGCTTCACTGGTCTGGTCCACGGCGATTTGTTTAAAACTGGCAATCAGCTCAGAAGCCCGGATAAGGTTGGTGTTCAAAAGTTCAGTGCCTTGTTTGGCTTCTTCAATAAAATGCTCCAACGCTTTGGGCGACAGGCTTTTTTCCTGATAAGCATGCTCCAGCGCTGCCAGTTTTTCTGCCAGAAAACTGGTGGCTGTGACGCCTATGCCCACAGGTGTGTTGACTTCATGGGTGATGCCTGCCACCAGGCCACCCAGAGCCGCCATTTTTTCCGATTGCACTAACCGGTCCTGCGCCTGGCGTAAATCGTTGACCAGTTTTTCCAGTTCAGTTTGTTTACTGCGAAGTGCTTCTTCAGTGTGGCGGCGGCGTTCAATTTCTTCACGTAAAGCCTGCTGTTTTACTTCAAGCTCTTGTTTTTGTTGTTGTAAGTCCATCATGGCCTGGCTTAAGCCCGAGGTTTTACGTGCCACTTCCTGTTCCAGGATCAGATTGTGCTGATCGAGTTTTTCGTTGGACTGCAGCAGTTGTTTTTGTGTGTTTTCCAGCTGCCCTTTGTAATCCTGTACCCTGGCGATCAGGCGGTTAAAGGCATCAGCCATCACGCTTAATTCATTGGTATCGCCATGCTGAATTTCGACTTTGGCACCATCGAGGTTATCCAGCTCCAGTTCTTCAATTTGTTGGGTCAGTTCGGCTAAGGGCAGGGTCAGTTGTTTTCTGAAGGCAATTAAAAACAAAATAATCAAAAAGGTGGTTTTGAGCAGCGCGTTCCCAATCAGGAAATAGATACCTACTTTGATCCGATCCAGCACTATGGTGCGGCTGGAAAACAAAGTGACGTCGCCAACCTGGGTGGCGCGACCGGAAAATTCAAAAATCAGCGGAAAGGTATAACCAAAAAGACCGGATTGTTGTTCGGTCAGCCGCACCCCTTCTTTGACCAGCTGATTACTGTACCTTTCGCTGATATCAACATATTGGCCGAGCTGCGTGATCACAGCGCCGCTGTCGTCGCGCACAATAATGCCTTCAATCGACGGAATGGCTAGTAAACCGTCGGCAATAATCAACGCCTGTGTGGTGTTCAGCTCCCAGATAGCGCGGGTTAAGCTGCCGGAAATGGTTTGTTGTAAGGTAGATAACTCGCCATTGATATGATTTTTGGTATTAAAGTACTCTGCAACAATCTGACCGACAGTAACGACAAAAGTTAAAATAAAATAAACCGACAAAACTTTGGTCAGCAGTTTTCTGGATAAACTTTTTTGCTGCATCTGACTACCTGTGCGTTCAGCGGGGTGTATATCACCGGATGCTGTAAAATTAGCTAAAAAAAACAACAATTAAAATAGCAAAATCAGATTAAGTTCCGCCATTTGCCACTTTATGTCAATTCCGCATTTTTTTCTGTGATTGGCTGAATTTTTCCCCGAACTATAGCTGAGATTTGGCATTGGCGAAATTCAGCGCAGTATTGTTAACAATGGCAGCAAAGCTGTAGCGAAATGCGGGCAATCTGTTGCATTAGGCGGGTCAACTGGTTATATTTTGCCCGTAACTTCGCATAAATATTAGAATTATAAAAACGGAGCTGTAGCGAATGGCGTTGCCGGTACTAATTTGTGATGACTCTATACTGGCGCGAAAGCAAGTACGTAAGAGCCTGCCAGAATCTTTTGATGCCGAATTTCAAACTGCAGCCAATGGTCTGGAAGCCTTGGCTATTTTGCGCAGTCAGGAAATTGGCCTGGTATTTCTTGATTTAACCATGCCGGAACTGGATGGCATTGGCGTGCTTGAAGCCATTAAAGCAGAAAACATTGATTGTTTTGTGATTGTGATTTCTGCCGATATTCAGCCTGAAATGCAAAAACGGGTGATGGAACTCGGTGCCTTGGCTTTTATTCATAAACCTGTCAATGAAGAAAAACTCAGCGGCATCTTAAAACAATACGGATTGGTATGAACAACCTCGGCTTTAGCGAAGAACAACGCGACTGTTTGCAGGAAATTATCAATGTCGCTATGGGTCTGGCCAGCGATAAACTAGCGCGTTTCCTCAATACCTTTGTGCATTTGAGAGTACCTTCTATTGCACTGGTTGGCGCCAGTGTGATCCCGGCTGAGTTTGAAAGCCGTTACCGCGACACCGAAGCTGCGCTGGTCAGTCAGGGCTTTTTTGGCAATGAAGGTGTGCGTGGTGAAGCCATAGTGTTGTATCAAATGACCAATGCACACAAAATTTCGGCATTGCTCGGTTATGAAGCCGGCGATGTGTCGGAAATTGAGATGCTGACGGATATCAGTTCTATTTTAACCACCACTTTTTTAAATGGTTTGGCACAGCAGCTGGAAAACAGTTTGTCGTACAGTGCGCCACGGGTCTTGTCGTCGAATAACGGTGACTTATCCGGCATGCTGAAAAACACTTCTTTTCACTGGGAACACGCCCTGAAAGTGGATATCAGTTATCAGCTGGTGGATCATTCTTTTAACTGCGATATGATTTTGTTGATCCCGGCTGAAGCGGTCAGCAATATCAAAACCATCCTCGACCGTATTCTGGAAGATTTTTGATGTCTCACGCCTGGTTAAGCAGTCCAATCCTGGCACAACTCAACAGTGGTGTGCTGGTGATTGATGATGAGTATCAGATCCACTACGCCAATAGTTTTATTGAACGTCATGCTGGTCTGCAGCTTGCGGATATTCAGGGAAAATCTTTATTTTCTGTGTTTGCTGATTTGCCCGAAGCCTGGCTTAAACGCAAGCTGATGAGTGTGCTGGATTTAAAAACGCCGGCTTTTAGCAGCTGGGAGCAGCGCCAGTATATTTTTAAGTTTGCCCATTTAAGGCCTATGACCAGCAGTAGCCAGTATATGGCGCAAAACTGCACTATGTTGCCGCTGGACACGCCACAGCTGGAACAGCCGCTGATTTGTATTCTGATTGAAGATGCCACCGACGCTTTTGTTTATCAGCAGCATCTGAGCAAAACGCTGAGTGAACTGGAAAAAGCCAACCGGCAGGACGGCCTGACCAAGGTGCTGAACCGGCGCTTCTGGGAAGAGCAGCTAAAACAGGAAATTCACCGGGCGCAGCGTTACCATCATCCTTTATCTTTATTGTTGTTTGATTTGGACAAGTTTAAGGATTTAAACGACAAATATGGCCACTTAGGTGGTGATTTTGTGCTGGTGGAATTGGCCTCTTTTATCGGCAGCCTGCTGCGTGATTCTGATTTATTGGGCCGTTATGGTGGTGAAGAATTTGGCATTATTTTGCCCGACACGCCGTTATCCGGTGCTGTTGAAGTGGCACAGCGTATTTGCCATGCTGTGGCTGATCATCTGATGTTATTTAATCAGCAAACCATCAGAGCCAGTTTAAGTATTGGTGTGGCCGAGTTTTCGCCAAAGCAGCATGTGTTACACGACGATTTAATCCGCAGTGCCGACATTGCCCTTTATAACGCCAAAAGAGCAGGCCGGAACCGGGTTTGTATTTTCCAGCCTGGTGTCAGTGACTATCAGAAAAAAGCCAACTAATGGCTTTGCTGGCTTGCCAGCACATCGCCTTTAAAAAATTATAAACATTTAGATTGACAGACGTCTAAAACTTTGAGCATATAGACAGTATGAAATATACACATCTCAATACCACCACCATTATTACAACCACCACCCTTACCGGGTAGGAGGTCGGCGGCGTATTGTCTTAAAAAAGGCCCGTGACCTCACCAGTCACGGGCCTTTTGCGTTTCTTGCAAAGGAGAAATCTTATGAGGGTGCTGAAGTTTGGTGGTTCGTCATTAGCGTCGGTCGACCGTTTTTTAGAAGTGGCCGGCATTGTAAAACAACAACTGAGTGCTGAGCCTGTTGGCCTGGTGCTCTCCGCCCCCCAGGGTGTGACCAATTTATTGGTTGAGCTGACCGATTTAGCCTTTTTGGGCGCCGACTATTTGCCGCTCCTCAAACAATGGCAACAGCGGCTTGAGACTTTGCAGTCAGAGGCCCAAGCACAGCTGCTCGCAGCGGACAACGAAGCGCTGACGCTGGTTCGTGAGCAGCAGTTTGCACAGTTATCAGCACAGCTGCAGGGGGTGGCTTTATTACAATATTGCCCCGATCACGTTAAAGCCCGCATCCTGGGTTTGGGTGAACAATTTAGTGTTGCGTTGATGACAGGGCTATTAAAAAAGCTGCAAATTGACACTGTTGCACTCGACTCTGTGGCTTGTGTCAAAAGCCAGGGCGATTATTTAAATGCAGTGGCTGACATTCCTGCATCTGAAGCTGCATTAAGTGCCGCTATTGCTAAACAGCAGGCGCAGGTTTACGTGATGGCTGGTTTTGTCTCCAGCAACAGCAATGGCGAACTTTGCCTGTTAGGGCGCAATGGCTCTGATTATTCCGCCGCTATTGTTGCTGCCAGTATCCGCGCCAGCGTTTGTGAGATCTGGACAGATGTAGATGGTGTGTATAGTGCCGACCCGCGTCAGGTGAAACAAGCGCAGCTGATTGACCATTTGTCTTATGACGAAGCCATGGAGCTGTCATATTTTGGCGCCAAAGTACTGCATCCAAAAACCATAGGTCCGCTGGCCCGCTATCAAATCCCTTGTTATATCAAAAACACCTTAAACCCATCGGCGCCTGGCACTTGTATCGACGCCAATAATAATGGTGATTCGCTGGTCAAAGGCATTTCCAGCCTGGAGCATCTGGCGCTGATCACCGTCTCTGGCCCTGGCCTGAAAGGGGTCGTGGGCATGGCGTCGCGCGTTTTTGCCACTATGGCACGCGAGCAGGTGTCGGTCAGTTTAATTACCCAGTCGTCCAGTGAATTCAGCATCAGTTTTTGTGTGGCACAGCTTGATTTAAATGTCGCCAAAAAAGCGCTGGAAACAGAATTTGAACTGGAGCTGCAAGGCAAGTTATTAAGGCCGTTGGCCATTCAGTCGGATATGGCCATTGTCAGTTTAGTGGGTGATGGCATGCGCCAGCACCGCGGTGTTGCGGCCAAGTTTTTTGCGTCTTTATCCCAGGCCCGCGTCAATATTGTTGCCATAGCGCAAGACTCGTCAGAGCGCTCAATTTCAGCTGTGGTTGAGCAAAAGTCCTGCCGTAATGCGGTCAAAGTTTGCCATGAAAACTTCTTTAGCCATGTACCCAGCATTGATGTGTTCCTGGTCGGTTGTGGTGTGGTGGGTAGTGAATTGCTGGCGCAATTTGAGCGCCAACAACAGTTTTTACAACAACGTAATGTGCGCCTGAGTGTTTATGGTATTGCCAACTCTAAAGCGCTGTTGCTGGATGCGCAGGGCATTAACCTCGCCAACTGGCAACAACGGATGGAAGGGCAAAAACAGCAGTTTAGCCTGGAAGCCCTGAGTCAGTTTGTACAGGACAACCATTTAACCAACCCGGTGTTGATTGATTGCACCAGTGCTGAGGCTGTGGCTATGCAATATGCCGATTTCCTGGCCGCTGGTTTTCATGTGGTCACGCCAAACAAAAAAGCCAATACCGCAAGCCTGGATTATTACCGGCAGCTGCGTTTGGTGGCACAGCAGCATCGTCGTCGGTTTTTATATGAAACCACAGTAGGGGCTGGTTTGCCGGTCATCGACTTTTTACAGGGTTTATTAAACGCCGGTGATGAGTTAATGGCCTTTGAAGGCATTTTGTCCGGTTCTTTATCTTATATGTTTGGCGAGCTGGAGCAGGGCGTTGCACTGTCAGACGTCACCGCCAAAGCCAAAGCCATGGGTTTTACTGAACCTGATCCACGGGATGATTTATCGGGCATGGACGTTGCGCGTAAGCTGTTGATTCTGGCGCGCGAGTCGGGTTTACAGCTGGATTTATCGGACGTGACTGTTGAATCTGTATTGCCTGCCGATTTTGCGCCGGGCGCTTCGGTTGCAGATTTTATGGCGCAACTGCCACAGCTGAATAGCTGGTTCGCCGACAAAGTGGCGGCTGCTAAAAGTGAAGGCAAGGTGCTGCGTTATATCGGTGAAATTGCCAACGGCCAGTGTAAGGTGTCGGTCAAAGCATTAGATACAAAGCATCCGCTGGCCAAAGTGAAAGATGGTGAAAATGCCTTGGCTATTCACACCCGTTATTACCAGCCTATTCCTTTTGTTCTGCGGGGTTATGGCGCCGGTGCTGCGGTGACAGCGGCCGGTGTTTTTGGTGATGTGATGCGTACCCTTGGCTGGCAGCAGGAGATGTAAATCATGAAGTCGTATTTTGCACCAGCTTCAACCGGCAATTTTTCGGTTGGGTTTGACTTACTGGGCGCAGCTTTTGCGCCTGTGAACGGTGAGTTATTGGGGGATGAGCTGGTGATCGAGGGCGAGGCGGCAGAACTGACACTGCGCCAGAGCGGTCGTTATCTGCATCAGTTGCCAGCTGATGTCACGGATAATCTGGTGGTGCGCTGTTTTTACGCTTTTGAGAAAAAGCTGGGTAAAACTTTGCCACGCCTGAGTTTACACCTGAAAAAACACCTGCCGGTGGGCAGTGGTTTAGGTTCCAGCGCCTGTTCTATTGTGGTGGCCTGTTATGCCTTTAACGACTATTTTGGCAAACCACTTTCCGATTATGAACTGCTGCAACTAACCGCCGAATGTGAAGGGGGCGTTAGTGGCGCTGTGCATTATGACAATGTGGCGCCGTCATTGGTGGGCGGCTTGTTGCTGATGTTGCCACAAAGCCCACTGCTTTACCGGCCTTTGCCCTGGTTCCCGCACTGGAAAGTAGTGCTTTGTTATCCGGGCACTGTGCTTTCGACCAAAGCAGCCCGTGAAGTACTGCCCAAAGCATTGAGCCTGAAACACAGTATTGCTTTTGCCGGCAATCTGGCGCGTTTTGTGTCGGCGCTATACGCCAAAGATGAAAACGAAGCTTTTGCATCACTGCAGGATTTAGTGGCAGAACCTGCCCGTTTGCCTTTGATCCCGGAGCTTAGCGCCATTCGAACAGCACTCATGGCCAAGGGGATTGGTCATGTCGGCATTTCCGGCGCAGGCCCAACTTTGTTTGCGGTTTGCCAGAATGACGAACAGGCAGCCTTTGCCGCTGCTTATTTCAAACAACATTATGAAAAAAATCAGGATGCCATGACTCATATCTGCACTTTAGAGCAGCAGGGTGCGCGGGTGTTATTCAATCAGTCAGTACAGGATTAGTCAGATGATGTTACGTAATATCAAAGTTCCGGCACAACAAGTCAGTTTTTTAGAAGCAGTACGTATTGGTTTGGGGCAGCAGCAGGGGCTGTTTTTTCCGGATAGCTGGCCAAAGCTGGATGTAGATGCTTTGTTGGCAATGCCATTTGCTGAGCGTAGTGCTGTTATTTTACAGGCGCTCATAGGTGATGAATTACCCGAAGCTGAGTTGTCAGCCCTGGTGGCCGAAGCTTTTGCTTTCCCTGCGCCGCTGGCGGCAGTGACCGACCAGGTTGCTTGTTTAGAATTGTTTCACGGTCCTACTTTGGCTTTTAAAGACTTTGGCGGTCGTTTTATGGCGCGGGCTTTAATGGCGTCACAGAAGCGTTCCGGCGTGAAAAAAACCACGATAGTCACCGCCACTTCAGGTGATACCGGTGCTGCCGTTGCCCATGCGTTTTATCAGCAAGCCGGTGTTGATGTGGTGATTTTGTTCCCCAAAGGCAAAATCAGTGTGCTGCAGGAAAAACTCTTTACCACTTTAGGTAAAAACATTCACACCCTGGCGGTAGAGGGGGATTTTGACCAGTGTCAGGCACTGGTGAAAGAAGTATTTAACGACCGCTCTTTAGTGGAAAAACTGAATATCAATTCGGCAAACTCTATTAATATCAGCCGCTTATTTGCGCAGATTTGTTATTATTTTGAAGCTGTTGCTCAGGTGCCTGCAGAAAAACGCCATGATATTGTGATTTCAGTGCCAAGCGGCAACTTTGGTAATTTAACCGCTGGTTTAATTGCCAAGGTATTGGGTTTACCCATTAAACGTATGATAGCTGCCACCAACAGCAATGACACTGTGCCAAGGTACTGGCAAAACGGGCTGTGGCAGGTCAAACCCACAGTGGCCACCTTATCTAACGCCATGGACGTCAGCGCACCGAACAACTGGCCAAGGGTGGAAGACTTATTGGCACAAGGTGTGATTTCCCGTGACGATTTAAGCACAACCATGGTGGATGAAGAAGATACTCAGCTTGCGATGCGTCAGTTGTCACAGTTGGGGTATTTATCTGAGCCGCATGCCGCTGTGGCTTACCGTGCGTTAAAACGCGAATTGCAGCCGGGCGAATTTGGTATTTTCCTGGGCACTGCCCATCCGGCTAAATTTAAAGAGCAGGTGGAAAATATTCTGGGTAGCCCAATCGCCTTACCGCCTGAATTAGCGGCCGTTGCCGGCGAACCAAGTTTAGCTGTCGACATGGCGGCAGATTTTGTAGAATTGCGCAAAAAGTTACTTGCTCTTGCTGAATAAGCCGGGCTTTTCAGGAAAATAACTGTGCATTTAAGCTGGCATGACGTGATAGGGGCTGAAAAAACTCAGCCCTATTTTCAAAAAACTATTGAAACGGTAAAACAGGCCCGTTTGGCCGGTGAGGTGATTTATCCGCCGGAGGCCGATGTATTCACCGCTTTTAAACTGACCGATTTTGCCAATTTAAAAGTGGTGATTATAGGGCAGGACCCCTACCATGGCCCGAATCAGGCGCATGGTTTGTCGTTTTCAGTGCGTCAGGGGGTGGCTATTCCGCCTTCACTGCGCAATATGTACAAAGAGTTAGCGCTGGAATACGCCGATTTTCAGATGCCCAGGCATGGTTGTTTAGAAAGCTGGGCCACTCAAGGGGTGCTGTTGTTAAATACTGTGCTGACAGTGGTGGCCAATCAGCCTAATTCACATCGTGAGCTTGGCTGGGAGCAATTTACCGACAATGTGATCCGGGCTATCAGTGACAAAGCCGAGCCTGTAGTGTTTTTGCTATGGGGGTCACACGCCATTAAAAAACAGCGTTTGATCAACGCAACTAAACATCAGATTTTAACAGCACCCCATCCGTCGCCTTTATCGGCGCACCGGGGTTTTTTAGGTTGTGGTCACTTTGCTAAAGCCAATGCAATTTTAACGGCCAGGGGCAAACAGCCAATCGACTGGCAGATCCGTTAACAAGCCACTGAGAACAGGCCACAAAGAACAGGCCAGAAAAAATATTGACGAAATAACATCAAAACCAGCATCAGTGTGGCACTGATGTTGGTTTTGTTTTAGGAAATGCCGGAAGCTAAAAAGCAAAAAGCCCAACTGCGGAAGGTTGGGCTTTGGTTGCTAAATCAGCTGTTCCAGTAATTCGTCGTCGAGGTTTAAATCTATGTCTTCCAGTTCTTTGCGCAGTCGCTGCCGCTCTTTGACCGCTTCAATTTCGCGCCATTTGCGTTTCACCGCTCTGCCGCTTTTTGCCGCTGGCCGCTCCAACATGTTCAGTAAGTCCTCAAAGCTTTCCATACTGCACCTCGCTGAGTTGTTGTTATTTTCGCCAAAATTGATAACACACTTTAACGAAAAATAAAATAGCCAGATGACAGAAAAATGAAGCTCAGATGAACAATTGTGTTGAACTGGTGATCGTCAGGGATCCCCAGTGGCTCAGCACAGCGGCACCCAGATGAAAAAACATAAAAAAAGGCAGTGAATGCACTGCCTTTTTCAGTTTTTAATCAATAACTTATTTCTGAAATCGTTTGATAAGACTGCTGGTCGATGCATCAAACTGGTGCTGCTGCTGACCGGATAACACCTGATAAATAGGTGTAGATAATTGTTTACCCAGCTCCACACCCCATTGATCAAAAGAGTTAATGTCCCACAGCACACCCTGCACAAAAACTTTGTGCTCGTAGAGTGCAATTAATGCTCCCAGGTAATAAGGGGATAACTCAGGCAACAACAAAGTGTTGCTTGGTTTATTACCAGGTGAGGCTTTATGTGGAGCTAACAGTGCCGCTTCTTCGGCACTGCCACCTGCAGCCAAGACTTCAGCATGGGCTTCGCTGATGGTTTTACCTTGCATCAAGGCCTGAGTCTGGGCAAAACAGTGGGCAGCAAGACGCTGGTGATGATCGGTTAAATCATGGGCTGGCCGAACCGGCAGAATAAAATCAGCCGGCACTGCCAATGCACTTTGATGCAGCAGCTGATGATAAGCATGTTGACCATTGGTGCCGGCGTCCCCCCAAATCACAGGCGCTGTCGCTAGATCCAGCGCCTTGCCTGTTAGGTTCACAGCTTTGCCGTTACTTTCCATATCCAGCTGCTGCACATAAGAAGGCAACAGCCGTAAATAGTGGCTGTAAGGTAACAGTGCCTGGCTTTGACAGCCGTGAGCGTTAATATACCAAACGCCCAACAGTGCCAGAATCACCGGCATATTTTCGGCAAGTGGTGCCTGCATAAAATGCTGATCCATGGCATAAGCACCGGCCAGCAGCTGCTGGAATTGGGTGACACCCAGCATTAAACAAAGCGGAAAACCAATGGCCGACCACAATGAATACCTGCCGCCGACCCAATCCCACATCGGCAGAATATGTTCTGGGATGATGCCAAATTCAGCCGCCGCTTTAATATTGGAAGAGGTGGCCCAGAAGTGTTTGGCAATGGCGTTTTTATCGGCGCCGTTGTCGAGGAACCATTGACGGATAGCCAGCGCATTCTGTTTGGTTTCTTCAGTACCAAAAGACTTGGACGCCACAAATACCAAGGTGGTGGCCGGATCCAGACCTTTGACCACATCAGTGACCACAGCACCGTCAATATTGCCGGCAAAGTGAATTTGTACCGGGCTGATATTGTAAGGTGTTAAAGCTTCCACTGCCATTTGTGGCCCCAGCAAAGAACCACCAATGCCTATCCAAATCAGGTCAGTGATAGGCTCGCCGTTATAACCCAAATACTGTGCGTTATTTAGGCTACTGACCAGCTGATGCATTTTTGCATGACAATCGGCAATTTCGCTGCTGATATCAACCCCATCCAGGCTCAGATTGGCGGTGACAGGTGCACGTAGCGCTGTATGCCAGACACTGCGCTGTTCGGTATTGTTAATTTTGTCGCCGGCAAACATCTGCGCTTTTTTCTGCGCTAACGGGCTTTGTTCAGCCAGGGCTAACAGCCGTTGCCAAATTGCATCTGTGATCAGATTTTTCGAATAATCCAGATGAATGCCACAGGCATCTAACGCAAAACGTTCAGCCCGGGCTGGATCTTTGGCAAATTCTGCACGCAAATCCAGCGGTTGCTTTGCAAGAGCGCGCAGGTCGCTCCAGACAGCAGACGACATAAAAACTCCTGTTAATGAAGATGGCCTATGGCAGCGCTGCTGTTATTGCAGCGCTATGCTTATCACTTGTTCCAGTTTGCGCTGGTCAATAGCAAATTTACGGATGCCTTCAGCCAGTTTTTCGGTGGCCATGGCATCTTCGTTCAGCGCCCAGCGAAATTCGCTTTCAGTTAAAGCCGCAGGCGCTTTGTGGGTGGCACCTGTGTCACGTAAGTGTACGGTCAACTCGCCTGTTTGTTTGCTCAGCTCGTCCAACAGGGCAGGGGCTATGGTTAAACGGTCACAACCGGCCAGCGCCAGCACTTCACCTGTATTACGGAAGCTGGCCCCCATCACAATAGTTTGATGGCCATGCTGTTTAAAATAACGGTAAATTTCCCGCACCGAAATCACGCCTGGGTCAGTTTCGGCGTCGTAACTCTGGCCGGTATTGGCTTTGTACCAGTCCAGAATACGGCCAACAAAAGGAGAAATCAGAAATACACCGGCTTCAGCGCAGGCGCGGGCCTGGCACATATGGAATAACAGCGTCAGGTTACATTGGATCCCTTGTTGCTCCAGCACCTTGGCGGCCTGAATACCTTCCCAGGTTGAGGCAATTTTGATCAGGATTTTGTCGGTAGCAACACCGTTTTCCTGATAAAGCGCAACCAATTGTTTAGCTTTGGCAATGGTCGCTTGGGTATTAAAACTTAACCGGGCGTCCACTTCAGTGGAAATGCGGCCCGGTACCAGTTTGCTGATGGCAGTGCCCACATCGACGGCAAATTTGTCAGAAGCCAGGCTTAACTGTGCTGCACCGTCGTCGGTTTTGCTTTTGGCATAAGCGGCAGCTGCGGCCAATAAAGGCTTGGCAAACTCCAGCTGGCTGGCGTTTAACAATAATGATGGGTTGGTGGTGGCATCCTCAGGGCGGAATTGTTCGATGGCTGTAATGTCACCGCTGTCGACTACGACTGTAGTCACAGCTTTTAATTGCTCTAATAAAGTGCTCATATTGTTTTATTACCGTTATTTGGTCAGCTTTTTGCTGAAATTAAAACTGATTCTAAATATTTGTAGGAAAATTACAACATAATTACCCATTACCCCGGGTCATACTTTGGTATGAACCATCTGGTTCATATCAGGCGGTTTGCCGCCGAAGTGGCGGCGCTGCCGTCATTATAGCTGTCTGGTTGTGCGGCAAAGCGCAAAGTTGCCGCTTTGACCGACCTCAGCTGCTGGTGCATTGCACTTGATCTGCACTTGATTTGCACTAGGCCTGCATTTTCGGCGGCGCCTTGGGTCGCTACCGCAGCTTCAGCTTGAATGGCCGTTAAATTATCTTGTTATTGTGTCGCGCAGATGAAAATTCACGGTTTCAACTGACGCTTAATTCGGGATGCAACAGTCCAACAAGCAAAAATAATGCTGATTGTGCTGATGAAGTGGACAGGGCAACACGACTGTCGATTTTGCCAGTTCGGCAGCATGGCGCAAAGTAGCAAACTGCGGAATTTTGTCACAAATCAGCGCTTTTATTCTGGCTTTGGCGTTTTTGCCGGTTTTTTCGGCATAAGCTACGGCCACAGTAACTTTGCCGGCCGCGCTGCATTTGTTATAGTCGCGCCCCATTGTAGTTTTGTTGAGACAAACCCGATGTTAATGGTTGTATCTCCTGCCAAAGATTTAGATTACCAGACACCGGCGCCGGATTTTGCCTGCAGCCAGCCGGACTTGTTAAACCACAGCGCTGAGCTGATTAAAATTTGCCGCACTCTGACACCACTGCAGTTGTCTGGACTGATGCATATCAGCGACAAACTGGCCGGTTTAAATGCCGCCCGTTTTGCCCAGTGGCATTTGCCTTTTACGCCAGATAACGCCAAAGCGGCTTTATTTGCCTTTAACGGTGATGTGTATCAGGGGCTGGATGCAACGAGTTTAACCGCCGATGATGTGCATTATGCCCAGCAACATTTACGCATTTTAAGTGGGCTTTATGGTGTCTTAAAACCGCTGGATCTGATGCAGCCATACCGGCTGGAAATGGGCACCACCCTGGCCAATGGCCGTGGTGCCAATTTATATCAGTTCTGGGGTGATATAGTGACAGAGCAGCTCAATCAGCAGCTGGAACAGTTAAAGGCACCAGTGCTTCTGGATTTAGCCTCGCAGGAATATTTTAAAGTAGTCAAACCCAAGCTGCTGGCGCGTCCTGTGCTGGGTGTGCAGTTTAAAGACTATAAAAACGGTGATTATAAAATTATCAGTTTTTTTGCCAAAAAAGCCCGGGGTTTAATGGCGCGTTATGTGATTCAGCAGCAGGTACAGCAAGTGGAGGCGCTTAAAGACTTTAATCTGGGAGGGTATCGGTTTAGCAGTGCCGACTCCAGTGCGACACAGCTAGTGTTCTTACGGAAAGACCAAAACGCCTGAGCCCCGACCAGGCTAGTTGCCGCTGGCAAAGCCTTACTTGAACTTCTGCCGATTTGCGCAGGTCGCTAAAAATATCGTCTGCGCTCTTTATTTTCCGCTGCGCCGCCAAAAATAGCGGCTGCGCTTTATCACGCAGTTTTGCTAAAATACTGGCCTGACCTTTATTTGGATTGAACGATGAAATTTCCCGGCCGCCGTAAACTGAAGCATTATTTCCCGGTCTCCCAGCCAAAATTACAATTACCAAGTTTTGAAGTGCGGCCTGAGCTGGACACTTATGTAGTGGGTTTAGATCAAACCATCGTCGATGTGATTGCCAATGTGTCGGACGAATTTTTAGAAAAATATAATATTGGCAAGGGTTTATCTAACCTGGTGGAACACGGCAAAGCCGATCAGATTTATCAGGAGCTGGTGCAAAACGGCGCTATTTCCGACCATTTTGCCGGCGGTACCATTGGCAATACTATTCATAACTACTCAGTACTGGCGGACGATAAATCTGTGCTCCTGGGCGTGATGTCGGCCAATATTCAGCTTGGCAGCCCGGCTTATCATTATTTATGTCATACCAGCTCTAAAGTGGATATGAACCACCTACAAGGTGTGGAAGGGGATATCGGCCGCGGTATTACCATGATCACCCCGGATGGCGAGCGTACCTTTGTGATTGACCCGGGTGAAATGGACGCTTTAACTCCGGCTTATATTCCAAAAGACATTATTGCCGGTGCCGCTGCTGTGGTGGTCAGTGCTTATCCACTGCGCGCTTCAGGCCAGCCGATTCAGCAAGCGATGCTGCGTCTATTACAGGTAGCCAAAGAGCACAATGTGCCTGTGGTGATGAGCCTTGGCACCAAACATTTGGTGGAAGAACACCGCGAGCTTATTCTCGCCACAGTGCGTGATTATGTCGATGTGCTGGCGATGAATGAGCTCGAAGCCGAAGCTTTAACCGGTTTTTCCGACCCGTTGCAGGCGGCAGAAGCGGCGCTGGAGCTGACCGATATGGTGCTTATCACCGCTGGCCCTGAAGGTTTGTATCTCTGTGGTTATACCGATGAAGCCGGCAAACGTGAAACCACCAATCCGATAAAATCCGGCACTATTGCCGACTACAACCAGTTTGAATTCAGCCGTCCGGTGCAAAAACAGCACTGCAAACAGCCGGTAAAAGTGTATTCACATATTGACCCTTATTTAGGCGGGCCTGAGCGTATTAAAAACACCAATGGTGCAGGGGATGGCGCTTTAGCGGCCATTTTGCATGATATTGCCGCCAATCATTACCACCGCCATGCCTTGCCGCTGTCGAGCAAACATGAGCTGCCTTATCTGGCTTATTCATCTTTTGCCCAGATCTGTAAATATGCCAACAGGGTGAGTTACGCCATTCTGGTGCAAAATGCACCAAGGTTATCCCGGGGTTTACCGGAAAAAGAAGATAGTCTGGAAGAAGCCTACTGGGAACGTTGATTTTATAAAAATCAATATCTTATATAGCAAAACAAAAAGCCGCTTTCAGGCTAACACCATTCACTTAAGAATGCTTTGAGCGAACGGGATAGCGGGTTTTACTAATACGAACGGTCCTTTCTTTGGGCCGTTTTCTTTTTTCAGGCAGGATGTATCGTTTCACTCGTTCCCGCATGACCTTGAGTTTGGTTGGAATAGAGCCCGGTGCTGCGATAGCACACCATAAAATTTCATCCTGAATATCTCGTAACGCCATCACAAAACTGATGCGAAGCGGCGATACTTTCGCTTCTGTTGCGATACGGC